>BCSF01000043.1_pt1 | contig 53038 bp, 24 predicted proteins | sample 1016431 | NCBI WGS metagenome assembly BCSF01 (sample SAMD00045685;SAMD00045686;SAMD00045687;SAMD00045688;SAMD00045689;SAMD00045690;SAMD00045691;SAMD00045692;SAMD00045684;SAMD00045690;SAMD00045691;SAMD00045692;SAMD00045684;SAMD00045685;SAMD00045686;SAMD00045687;SAMD00045688;SAMD00045689, study... | reverse complement strand
ACCTGCTGAGGTTCTTCAGTCTGTGAGTTGATATAAAGATTTCCGTTGAAATCGCCCGAGATGTTGACACTCTCGGTCATAAACTGTTTGTAGGATTTCATCAGCAGTTCCAGGCTCTAAGGGACTTTGACAGACGATCGTCGCCTGTATTGTTGGAGGGTTTCTGCCTCTTACGCATACCCCTCATTCTCGCACAAAAAGACGCTCTACGCTTGTTCCCAACTTTCTTTGAAGGTCTCTTAAGATCGCTTCCTGGGTTCTCGCGCTCATACGACTTCCTTCCCTTTTCGTTGAGTCCTCCCTCACTATTCTGTCCTGCTTTCTTTGTCCAGGCTGCTCCTTCATTTTGTACCTCCTCAGGGACACAATTGGGAACCATTCTATTCCCCTTCTTTTTCATACCTACACGTTTGTATCCTTTCCAGCATTTCTCTTGAAACTGTTGAAAGCGATCGAACTCTTCTTTCTTAGTCTTGTTGCCCCAGTTAGCAGCACCAACTTTACGGCACTTAACGAGAGCACCAGATGCATATGCACTTGGCCAAACGCTATAGCGTGCTTTTACTTTCTTGTAGCAAGCATCTTTCTCGCCTGCTGCTTCATCAAACTGTTCTTCAGTTAACCATTCAAGTTCTTCGCCAATACCGACATTGGTGACACGCTCGGACTTTTTCTTGTCTCTCTGCTTGAGATACTTATCAAGTTGTCTTTGCTTTAACTTGCGAATCATCTCAGAACGCTTGCTCAGATACTTAGGATTGTCACCCTGAGTCTTGCGAATCATATTGATTGCAACATCAGTTGCTTTGCCTTCTTCCAGTTCAGTTTCTTCTTTAGTTACATAACCTGCAGCAGCATCCATATTGTGCTCAGTGTCAGTAATCTTTGCTTGCATCCATGCAGGAAGATTCTTCTCTTTCTTACCGAGTTTTTTCTTCAGTGCCTTGACATCTTTCTCGACACTGCTCAGTTGAGATTGTGCCATTGAAACTTCATGGTCTTTCTCTTCTTTCTTGATTGCCTTAGCAATCTTGTGCGCTTTCTTAATAGTGGACTTCTCAAGAGGAGGAGTATCACCAGTAGACTTCATTGCTTGTGCCATGCCTACTGCATAAGGATTGCGTGCTTCACTCTTGAGACCACCAACCTTATCAATTACACGACCGATTGCACGACCAACCTTGTCACGCTTACGCTCTTTGGGTTTAGGTGCAGGTGCAGATTTCTTACCCTGACGCTTGGCATAATCCATGTAGGACTCACCAGGACGCAGTTTCTTGGGGTCTGGTTTCGATGAAGACGACGAAGAACTTGCTCTATCTTCACGAGCACGCTGGTTAGCACCAGGACCACCTAATTTACGATCTTCTTTTTCATCGGGATGCCAGTAATCACCTCTTTCGTTAAGGTCTTTCTTGCCATAATCGCCTTGAGCGTTAGGTCTACCTGTCTTTTTCTTAGCGACAGTTCTTCTAGAACCATCGGGATTCCTAAAGTCTTGAGGATAGGTTGCTTCTGTTTTCACGTTGATTGCCTTACCTTTACGATTGGGATTTGGATCTTCTTTCTGCTTGCGGCGGAAAGCTGCTTCCTCTTCGTCACTATTTAGTGCTGCTTTCATTTTTGAAGAACCGCACTTGGGTTTAGTTGTTTGTCCTGGTTGCTTTGCACAGGGTTTTCCTGCATATTTGCCACCCAGTTGAACCCAACCAGGGGTGCCATCAGAAGAGCGACTCTTGCTAAACCAGTCACGCAAAGAAGAATCACCACTCTTGTTCGCTTCTCCGAAAATTTCATTGTAAGTAGGTGGCATCTTTTGCATTTCTCCCATTGCCATTTTGTTTGCAGTCTTGTGCATTACCTCTTTATCACGGGCACCATAAAGTTTCGTCCAACGACGCTTACCCTTCATCATGCCCCTAATATATTTCTTAGCGGTAGAATTGACGGCGGGTGGAATATCTGATTGAAATCCCCCAGCCATATCAACCTCCGACTACTTGTACTTCTTCAACGATAACATCACTGCCAGTCACAGCAATCTTTACTGCTCGCTGGACAAGTGCTTGAGACCCGCTGTAAGCGTAAGTGTAATCTGCAGAAGCAGCAGAAGCGTCCACATCAGTTGTAATCGTGCTGCCAGTAACCGCTGTGATTTTTTTACCAGCGGTAGCAGCAGATAAGAAAGCTGCAGCAATTGTTGGACTGGTGTTATCATCGATTACGGTGATAAAATCACCAGTTGAAAATGGATGGGTATTGCTAAATTCACCAAGATTTGTGCCAAGTGTATATACACAAGTTGCAGAATCTGTTGCCTTTACAATTCTTGCTTGACCAGGTTTGCCACCTTTGAGAAGAAGTGCTTGGTCTTGAATGAGAGTGATTGCAGGACCATCATTGAATGCGATGGTGGCATCACCAGCAGTTGCAACTACACGGTAGTAACCAGTTTGTACTGTCTTGTATGTAGTAGCGGCAGCTGCTACGCTGTCGGTGCTTAAAACATTTAATACTGTCATGTCGTGTTAATTCGAGTCAGTATTATTTATCTCCTTCTGCTTCTTTAACATTTTTTGGAGGTCCGCAGTACTGCCAATAAACATCGTGTTATTAACAGTAGACGGACCAGATTTCTTTTCTTCTGCATCTAAGTCCTTCATCTTCTTTTGTAAGTCGATGAGTTTGTCAGCTACATCTCCGACGTTTTTGATAAGTTGACCTGCAACCTCATAAGCGCGAGGATGATCTGACGCTCGTGCCACATCAAGTATGCCATCGACTGCTTCTTGCCCCTTCATAACTAGGTTATGTAGTTGGGCACGAGTTGTTTCGTAATCCTGCCGTACATCCTCAGTTTCTGATTTTTTCAACTGAGGTTTTTCATCTACATGCTTTTGTATCTCGGCAGGTTCAGTGCCAAAAGCATCATTCAGTCCATCAAACGTGCTCATGTTTTACTCCTATATCATATACAATCGAATACCTTTCCCCCCTTGTAGGGGGAACAAAATGCAGTAGATTCGCGGGAAAGATAACTAACATATTAGTTTCGGCATGTATCTGATGATATGCACTATTAAATTCATCATATGTTTCAGATGCTAAAATTGGAATCTGAGACAATAATGCATCAGTAAATGGCGATTGAAAGTGTAGTCTGGAATCTTCGGATGCTTTTGGATAATACACCGCAGATAGAAAACTATCTCGATGAACATGAGGAATACATATGTCACAATTCAAATTGTGATTTCCCCAAACTCTTTTAGGGAAGCATGTTACCCTTACGTTTGGGTTAGCAAGTATAGAATCTGTAATTTTTTGAGATTCTTTTATTACAACATCAGTCAATGAAGTTAGATGTGGATTATCAACCTTCATATCTCTTTGTCCATGAATCCTATTATTTGGATTTGTAGAGAAATGTCTCACTTGTTCACAAAGAGTTTCATTATCAAGTCCATTTAGTTTGAACTTACTAATACCAATACTAAAAATTCTTTCACTAAACATAAGTAATACTCAAATAGATTCGTCTACTCCACTAGTGGGATTGCGTTTTTTGTTGTCAGAGAAGTCTTCATCAACAATACCAAATCCAAAATCATCGTCTGCATCTGCAGTAACAGGATCTGGTTGAATAGTATAACGAACTTCTCTTGGTGCTGTAGATACCGTTGTATCGGTATAGTAATCGGTGATGACCTTTTTGATAGTCTTGGCATCGGTAACAGGACCGTACAGATACGTCTTTACAGTAAACTGTAATGTATAAATGATTGCTCTACGAGTTTGAAAATTATTCTCGTAATCATCTTCATAATCAACACTAGTTAAGACAACAGGAACATCCTTGGTTTCATCTAATTCGGGAACAAGTTTTACTGGCAAATTGTAATGAGGTTGGAAGAATGGCAAAATTTGTTCAAGAATCTGAAGACCATCTTCTTGATTTTTAGAAATAATTGCTAATTCAAATGATAGATTATAAGGAACGGGCATAAATGCGTTCTTATTTTCATCAACGTCCTTAGCAAATTTAATTTTTTGCGTGGGAGATACTTTTCTCGCAGGGTCATATGTAATGCCATTAATCTCAAACGAGATTCTGGGAAGAGTAATCTGAACCCTTTTGTTTGTAGGGTCAGGAGTTTGGTCAAGACGTGCCAAAAATTTCTGCTTTGGACCATATGCCAAAGGAACTTTCATCACGTCAGTACTGCGACGCAACTCAATATTATTAAACAGCGTACCAAACGCAACAACTGTTCTTCTAAAAATTTCGTGATATGAATATGTTCCTAACATCAGATTGTAGTGTCAGTAGTGGACCCAATGGTTCCGAATGGATTGCCTTCGGAGAAATCGATAATATCGTCATCGGCAGTCTCAAAACTATAGTTCTGGTCAATGCTGTCAGCGGTATTTGTATTATTTAGAGTGTTATAAGACTCGGGACTCCACCTAGCACCAGATGTAAGACCAGTTACGGTCTCTGCAGTGTTAAAGGTTCCTGTACGATTAATGACTTGGAGTTCTCTTGTAGAGGCATTCCAAGACTTGACTTCTGCTCTAGAGTCTTTGGGTGAGTAGTCAATCGTGACAGTTGGTGCAGAAGTATAACCACTGCCGCCATTTGTGATAGAAATGCCAGTGACAATCCCAGCAGCACTAACCGTAGCAGTACCCGCAGCATCGCTTCCTCCTCCTCCAGTGAATGTAACTGTAGGTGGTAGAGCAGACTTATAGTACTCACCACCATCTGTGATTGTGATTGCACTAACGGCATCACCCGTTAAGGTCGCAGTCGCCGTAGCAAGGAACTGGTCACCAACGATTTCTTCACCCACTGTAAATGCTCCAGTGCCACCCGCATCCATAACAAGTTTGATAGCATTGGCGAATGCAGTTTCGATAGCATCGATTTCCGTAACACCAGTGTCGAGTTCTTCGTCGCTGTACTCGAAGAGTTCGCATTGACATTCCCAGACATATCCTTTACCAAGTTGATAGAATGGACGTTCTGCTTCTACAAACTGAATCTCAAAGAGATGCTTTGTTGTTGGGAACCAAATAAGATCTCCTTCATTAGGGCGACCCTCAACATTCAACGTAGCATTATCATCTACTTTCTCTTCAAACTTTTTACGAGAGAAAATAAAAGTTGTCTTATCTTCAATCCTGACACCAAACTTACTGAGAAGTTCTCCTTGACCTTCCCAACCTTCTACATTATTAACATATGCTCTAACTGCTAATGCTTGAGTAAAAGAACTACTTTCTACCTCTTGAAAAATAGTATCTCTATTGACGTAAGTTCTTGGTAGATAGTAAATATCCTGACCATAGAGTTCAATGCTCTCTACAATCAGATTCTCCATAAATGTCTGCTCTTGTGCAGAACCATTTAAGTTTAGTCGGCAACTGCTTGTATAGTCCGACTGAATACAGTTTTCTGGGGGATCGTTTCTGTAAGTCATATCAACCGATTAAATCCATTGGAGGGAGTTCATACTCTTTGCGAATCTGTTCTTCAAGATCTTTCTTGAACTGGCTTGCATCTTCAAGAATACGACGACCATTTAGGGTTACGCCACCAAGCATTTGAACACCATCATACTTACTTAAGTTACGACCCCACTGCTGTTGGAAGAGTGCCTCAACATAGTCCTTCAACCATGCATCGTTGAACATATCTGTATATGTTGTGGGATCTTGACGCATCATAACTTCAACTAAGATGAAATCTCCAGATTGAAGATCGCCCCAATCAAAATCAAGATATAGTCTTCTCTGATATTCGTTGAATCTAACTCTACGATTCATAGCGGAGTTTGTTACCCAATCAAGTGTCTCAAGATATTGAGATGTCATGAAGTAGTGCAGAATGTGTCCATGCGTCATTGCATAGATATCATTCAAGAAAATCTGATATTTGATATTGAAGATATTTCCAGGAACAACGCTAGAAGCACCAATCTGACTGTAAACATGATTGACTGCCAAAACCCCTGGTGGAAGAGAAACATACTCATTTCCTTCGTACCAGTCTGTCGAACCCATCTGAGTTGTAGACTGAGCAGCAGTTTTGATAGCATCAGTTACCTCAATCTTAATGAATGCCTTGTAACTTCCGTTATAGGCAAACTCTTGAAAGTAATCGATCGCTTCTTCAATCAGGTCATCCAGTTGTTCATCACATACGTTAATATCAATGGCAGGATAACCTAATCTACGGAGAGCGTAGTTTTTTAACTCTGTCTTAGAGGCGGGTCTAGTAGCGGACATTTGTTATCAACCGAATGTAGAGATTGTGAGGTTAGTTACATTACCAGCGGAAACGGTCTCAGTTTTCTTGAAGAAACCATCAACGTTATCAACAGTGACAGAAGTTGCACCCAGTGCTGTAATCACTGCAGTTGTTCCAGAAGTGCCACCAGTCAAAGTTTGACCGATTTGCATTTCCTTGACAGTGAGAACATCAATAGTTGCATTCACTCCACCAGCAGCGATTGTGATAGTGTCTCCAACTATATAACCAGAACCATCATTATTAATGGCGACTGTAGTAACAGCACCAGCAACAGCAGTGATGTCAACAGTTAAACCAATACCAGATCCTGTTGTAGTGGTGGGAACACCAGTTGCTGAAACATATCCAGTGCCACCAGAAAGTGATGCTGCGTCAAATGCGACAACATCACCAGGAGTAGGATCACTAGAAAGATTCAGAACCAAAGTGGTGGTAGTAGCAAGATTGTTCAGCATTGCTCTCAGTTGCTCATATGCATTATCGAGTTTGTCCTGAACTCTTGCTTCTGTATAGTAAAGGTTGGTTCCTTCAGACAGATTAGTTGTAGACTTAGCAGTAAATCCTGCATCAACTCTTGCATCAGCACGAGCATCTGTGTAGTACAGATTAGTACCCTCTGCCAGATCAGCAGTATCATGATTTGCCAGACTGGAAACAGTTCCAGTCACATCACCAGTAACGTCACCCGTTACATCGCCAGTAAGATTACCAGTTACATTACCAGTGACATTACCTGACAATGCTGCAGTGATTGTACCAGCAGCAAAGTTACCAGAAGCGTCACGAAGGACAAGGTTATTTGCCGCGTTGGTGGACGCAGAAGCGACGTTAATCGTGATATTACCCGAAACACCATCACCGTTAGTAATAGTGATACCAGAGGACGCTGTAGCGGTTACAGAGCGTTGTGCGTAGGTATTAGCAGCAGTTCTTGCTACCAGACCAGTGCCTGCCATTGCAGCGAGTGCAGTGATGTCTGCGTCACTATAAGATGTTGTGATGCTTACATTTTGAGATCCGTTAAAGGATACTGTGCCAGTAACAACACCCTCAAGAGTAATGTCTCTTGCAGTCTGCAGAGTTGTTGCTGTGGAAGCGTTACCCGTCAGAGCAGCAGTGATAGTTCCTGCAGAGAAGTTACCAGAAGCATCGCGATTAACAACTGTAGATGCAGTGTTTGCACTTGCGGTTGTCATACCGTCCAGAAGATCAGCATTCAGATTGTTGATCTTGGTCGTGTTGGGAATGACCAGAGCAGGACCAGAAGAAACCTGAGAGACGATCTGACCATCTACAGTTAAGGTGCCGTCAACGTTGGCATTGGCATCAACATCAAGAGCCGTGCCAGACCCAGTAAGGTGCAGACTACCAGCACGAAGATCGCCATCTGTGCCAGAGATAACTTCAGAAGAATTTGTTGTATCGCTTAAGAAGACATATTCTAAGGACGATCTGTCAAGTCCGAAGAAACCAGTTTTCGCAGAGCTGTCGTAATAACGGAATTCAACACCACGATCCTTAGCGTCGTTAGAGACTGGTGCTGTGTCACCACCCAAAGTAATAATAGGGTCATCGAGAGTTGTGACCGTGCTATTGACAGTAGTTGTTGTTCCATTGACTACAAGATTTCCACCGACTGTAAGTGTATTATGTAAGGTTGCATCACCAGTGCTGTTGTCAACATAGAATGCATTTCTGTTGTTGACAGAATCATAAACATAGAAGTCGCCACCGACCCAGGAGTTCTTCTCAACTCTTGCACCACCTTCAGTAATAAGAGAAACTGTATTATCAGTATAAGAAGTTGCATCACTAGTATTGGAGATTGTGACGCGACCACTAAATCCAGTGTTACCAGACTGTGTTGTAGCACCCTTAATGGTGAAGTCACCATAAACGGTCATGTCTTCACCGACTGCCAGGTTCTTGGAGATACCAACACCACCAGAGAATCTTGCAGCACCATCCAGAGTGATGGAGTTGCCAGTAATCGTTTGTTGTGTGTTTCTAGTAAATGTAGCAACATCAGAAACGCCTAAGGTGTCATTAATCTGAGTTGCATCACCAACAGTCAGAGTACCGATGATATTTGTGTTGCCATTATCAGTATCAACACTAAACTTGGTTACACCAGAACCATTATTGATGTTTAGAACTTCATTATTACTTTGAATGATCAAAGAATCGTTGATAGTTGTCTGACCTGAAACAACCAGAGTGTTGCTCAAGGTTGTTGCACTAGTAACTCCAAGTGTAGAACTTAAAGTTGTTGCACCGTTAACAGACAGTGTACCAGCAGTTGCAATATTACCACTAGAAGACTGGACGGTCATTTTATCTAAAACACCGTCTCTAACTGCAAAGTCTGCATCTACATCTAGGGTGCCGTTAAAGTTTACATTGCCTTCAGCAAGTAATGTACCTTCAATAACAGTATTACCAGTTGCAGAAGCAACAGTAAACTTATCAGTTGTGCCAGTTCTTACAGCAAAGTCTGCATCAACATCGACTGTGCCGTTGAACTCAGAGTTACCAGCAACATCGAGTGTGCCTTGAATGTCGGTGTTACCGTTTGCACCAAGGACAGAGAACTTAACGGTGTCTCCACTATTCTCTTTACCAACAAACAGACCTTCACCAGCACCTGTACCACCAACATGGAGAGTAGTTCCGATACCACCACCGCCATATACTCTCAGGTTAGAGGTGCCGTGACGTGCATAGTTAGGAGTATATTCTGCAGAAGTACCTGTACGCAGTTTATAGCGAACCTGCAGATAGTTCTGTTTGTTGAATACCTCACTGACGCTTTCTTTCTGAACAACCTGACCGTTTACATAAACATCAGAGTTGAACATGAAGTCGCCTTCGATGTATCCACCACCATCAAATCGGAATGCACCATAATCATTATTCTGAATCTCATAGAGACCAGTGCCACTATTCAGAGCAATATCTGGTTCTGCAGTGCTCTCAAGATAAGTAAATCCAGAAACATTCAAAGTATTGTTGAGGTCAAGAGCACCAGTCAAAGTTGTTTGACCAGTAACTCCAAGAGTACCAGCAACAGTAGTATTACCAGAAGCAGCAACAACGTTGAACTTATTAGTATTGACGTTGAGGTTACCAGTTACATCCAGGATACCAGCAAGAGATCCGTTACCAGTTGTAGATTGGAACTCAACCTTCGTAGTTCCAGATCCATTATTCAGTTGTAGAGTCTTAGAAGCACCTTGGATGACCATATTGTCATCAAAGCGAGAGGTGCTATGAACTCTGAGAGTGCTATCAATATCAACCAAACCACCGATGTTGACATCCTGACCAATACCAGCACCACCAGCGACTACCAAGTCACCAGTTGTATTGGAAGTTGAGTTGGTGTTAGTTGTAAGTTTTACATTACCAGCAATAATACCAGAATCAGTACCAGTAAAGACTTCGGAAGTATTTGTAGCAGCGTGAAGGAAACGATAACCACCTTCATGACCACCCAAATCAGTGTAGTTAGTATCCCAACCATAGAAACCTAAACGTGCTTGGGTATCGTAGTAGCGGAACTCAACACCACGATCTTTGTTATCATCAGAAGCAGGAGCAGTGTCACCACCCAGAGTAATGATGGGGTCATCGACCTGCAGGGTTGTGCTGTTTACAGTAGTGGTAGTGCCATCGACTTGGAGGTCACCCCAGACACGAACGATGCCAGTTACAGCACGATCATCGCCAGGGTCAAGATTCATTGTTGCGTCTGTTGTCGCAATATAAGCACCTTGGAACCTAGAGTTTTCAATATGAACCTTACCATTTGCATCGGATGCATCAATATCAACAACATCTTCTGCAGTGATTGTAACTGTGCTTGTACCAGACCCAGCATTTGTAGAGAGGATGCTGAGATTTCTAGCAGATGCAGTGTTTTGAGTTAACTGGAAGGTAAGGTTGCCATCCCCAGTTTTATCCAGTGTCTGAGCAACAGCACCATCGAGAGTGATATCAGGATCACTGAAGTACGAGCGTACATTGACATCAATCTCACCAGCTCCACTGTCACCTGTATTATTAGCCCCAAACAGTAGATTACCGCTCGTGTCATTAACTTTGATATAGTTAAGATAGTTGAATCCTCGGTATCCAGTGGTGCTAGTAAGTTCTTGATCAAGTTCAAAATCTTCTTTTGTATTTCCATCAGCAAAAGAAATTCTATTATTCTGTAGTTGAGTATTATCAACACCTAATGCAGCGATGGTGACATGCCCGTTGCCGTCAACATCGAAATCTTCCTGTGCAAAGGAAGCCAGTCCCTTCTGTTCCGTTGCTTCAGCCGCGAGGTAACGCCATGATCCAGAATCACCACTGGAATGAGTAGGAGCACCAGCACCAGCACTAATGTCCGCAATCGCTTGGTATACCTTCGATGCATTCTGAATGATTGCATATCTAGAGTAAGCAGTCCCTGCATCATAGTTAGGATACTTACTACCCTCAGTAGCAGTAGCAATAGGTACATTTGTTGCACTAGTTAATCTACCATAAGCATCAACTGTAAACTTAACAGCATTTACAGTTTCCGTGCCAAAAGGTTCGTTATTACTTCCTAGTGCAGATACTGATGTTAACGATTCGGTATTATAATCACCATCAACAACAGCAGTAGTGATCATATCAATAGTGGGATTACCACTAATACCACCACCATCGTTTACAGAGATTCTTGTTGCCGTACCTGTAATGGTACGAGTTGCCATCGTATTAGTAGCAGTTCTACTAATCAAACCCTGAGTGGTAAGATTAGCAACTGCTTGAAGATCTAAGTCATATGGTTGAGCACCAGTTCCTTCGATATTGGTATTCAATCCATACTCGGCAAGAGTTGTTGGATTTGAAGCATTAATGACTCTACCCTTAGCATCTACAGTAACTTTTGTATAGGTAGCTGAAGAGCCTGGTGTGTTGTCGTGGTGGGGAAGAGTTGCAACTAAATCCAGAGTAGACTGGATTTGAATATTTTGCGATCCATCAAAAAGTGCCGCACCATCAATATCACCAGTTAACTGGATCTGTCTAGTAGAAGCAAGTCTAGAAGCAGTAGCAGAGTTACCAATCAAAGTTGCAGTGATTGTACCTGCAGCAAAGTTGCCGTCAGCATCTCTTTGAACCAGAGTGCTTGCCGTATTTGAGATAGATTCAATCGGGCGTTCATACCTTAGAGTATTCCACGCCGTTACACCATCACCAATCTTAAAACGACCAGTGTCAAGTTCGATTCCCAATTCGCCCTGGGCAAGGATAGGATTAGCGTTTGCCCACTCTTGAGCACCACCACGTCTTAACTGAATTCTATTTGCCATTGTTTACGACAACTCTAAGAGATTATGCTTCTGAGTTATTTATGCCATTAAAAAAGGGGGCATTATCCCCCTTGGTATTATTCTGCAGTTTCCACTTCATCAACCACCTCTTCATCGGGTGGTGCTGACATAGTTTCTGGATTATAGTATTCCAGTGTTTCAATAGCACCTTGAAGTTTCAGTGCAGTCACTTCATTCTCTTTGATCCTCTCTGCAAGTTTCTTGTTTTCTTCAACCAATGCAGAAAAACGCTCCCTAAACTGTCGAAGCATTTCTGGTTGAGTTGTTTGTTCAATTGCCATGATGTTTATTTTGATTTTGGACTAACGTTAGTAAGAGCGATTTAATATCGTTCATCTCAGATTTTAGATCAGAAACCTGTTTTTGTAAAGCTTTCTTCTCTTCAAACTCTTTATGTCTTTTATTGTAAGACGCCATATATTTATCATATTCATCAACGTTGCCATTGACGATAGCATTAGAGGAGGGATCTCTATATAGTCCCTCCTTTCCGTCTACTGGAATCAGATTTTCAAAGTTGTTCATTAGGTTGCGAGTGCAATGGCACGTAAATCAGCGATAAGGGGTACTCTTGCTTGACTGGAAGATCTCATAACAATCTTCAACTGGAATGCGTTGAAGTTCAGACCACTAACTTCATAATAATAATCCTTCCAAAGAATCTCTTCATTTGCTGAAGAATCATACTGAAGTGGAACTGCCATCAGAGTCCAACCAATAGAATCAATATCTTCGCTAGTTCCTGTCTGGAATGCTCTGTAATAGATTCTAACTTCTGCCTCGGGAGGACGAGACATCTGGAAATCAACTCTGATAGATCTAGATTCTCTAATCAATCTAGCAAGTCTTGTAATATATACACAATCATTTTGATCGCCTAGTGGGAGTTGCGAAACATCTTGTGTTCTATCAATCTCACCTTGTTGACCATAAGGAGAAGGACCACCTGGCCATTCGTTGATTCTATTTGATGTTGTAATCAAAGAACATCTATCAAGGTCAACAACTGGAGAAAGCGTAGACTTGGTAGTAGAAAGATCAATCAACATTGTAAGTGATTTTTCACCATCGAGTTTTGCTAACTCATTGACTTCCGAACAAACCATTCTTGGATTGGGGAAGAAGTTGAGATCATTAAGAGTAACTGGTACATAAGCACCGTCATTAACGAATGATGCTTGGTCACGAGGAGAAGATCCTCCTTCACCACCACCATCACCGACAGAGGTTGCACTAGTAGTATTGATTCTAGCAGTAATATCAGTTTCAGGAAGATTCATTACAGAAATAGTTGGTGTCAAAGTCTCAAACTGAGTATTTTGTGTTGCGAATACTGAGTTACCTCCAGCACGAATGCCGTTATTTGCAACACCTTGCATTTGAAGCATGTAAGTATCCATCCAAGGACATTCAAGACTTGTGTGTGTCTTATTGATATCGATCAATGGAATACCATCCAAACTGTAACACTCAACTACAGATCCAGATACATGCGTTGTATCTGTAGTTCCATCAGATCCTCTACCAGAGGTAGCAACCGTGATTGTCTTACCATCGCTAGAAATAGCGTTGTATTTAATAATCTCATCATTGATCTTAACATATCCAGGATTTGCATCACTGATTGCAGATCCATTAACAATCTTATGGAAAGCGGTTGCATTATCTACAGAAATAGTAGTTGCTGCAGCGGCTAACGCACTAGTTAAGGATGTGTTTGAAATTTCAGAGACAACACCTTCAATCTTTACATTATTTGTCCTGCTATGCATACCATGATTTCTATGGTAGACCAAGATTTCTTGCTCATCATTTGCGTAGGAAGGTGCTTGAGAGAGGTACGCACCGAAAGAGTCACCACTTTCTGTCGATGACGTTACTGTAGCAGTCCATCCACCTGGTTCGGACACAGTTTCAGTATCTGTAAATGCACCAGTAATATAATGAAGAACCAGATTAGCAGAACCGTCCCAAGTTTTAACAATACCAACAGATCCAGAAGTAGCACCAGTAACAACATCACCAACTTCCAGAGTTCCAGTAGCACTACCAACAACCATAGTTGCCAATGCTTCAGAAGAACGAACTAAGAAAGTGGTAGAAGTTCCCTGCAACCAGTTTCCAGTAACATCATTAACAGTGACTGTATCTGCAACAGTGCCCGAAGTAGTAGAAGAAACTACAGTTGCCTCTGCATTAGAAGTTAACTGCTTCAATCTAGCACCTTGACTAAAGGTATATTGAGATGCTGCAGGACCAGCGGTAAGAACCAGTTTTGGTTTGATAGTCTGAATAGGATTATCAATCAATCTGTGAACACCATTGTTGCCCTTACCTTGGGGTGTGTTGTTAAGAGCAACCGTTCCAGTTGTCGCTGTAAAGTTTGCACGATAAACTGTAAACTTAAGGTCTTCATATTGATCAGCAGTCCAAGTAGATGCGTTCTGTGACTTGAATAAAGTACCCGCATAAGGTTGTTCAGAGATTGTTCTAGTTCCAGTAACATCTACATCACCCATTCTAGAAATCCATACTTGATATTCATTGGAGTCGGACAGAAGAACAAAACAATATTCAACTGAAGCCTTAATGTAAACAGGTGCTTGGAATGTGAATCTTGTGGGAACAGCAGCAGTTTCAGAAATGTCAATCGTATCTGGAGTGATTGTTACATCAGAGAAAGGAAGAATGGTCTTAGTTGGATAACCATTTTCCATTGTTCTGATTTGCATCGAGATAGGAATGTTATCATCTTTGGTATTGAAGAAGATATCAACACCACTCAAGAATACACCACCTTCTTCCTCAACAATAAAGGATTGAGCAAGAGGGTCATACCAACCAATCTGACGTGTCTCAGTTCTAGTTGTTTGAACAACTCTATCTTCAGAAACAGTATCACGAACAATCTCAGCATTTCTAACTGCCAGAATATTTTCACGAACAGTTTGGAGTGTTCCTGTTGCGGAATATGTACCATCTGCAGAAGAATCTACTTCTCCAGGCAATCTGCTATTTGTTTCAGATGTTGTAAATCTTACTCTTCTAGTTCCAGTTGCCCAACGTGGATTTGCATCATTCTTAGGATCGGGAATGAAGAATGTGCCCTGCAGATTACCAACGTTATCACTTAAGAGACGACGATCTTTAACAACAGCGACTGCACCAGAGGTTTGACCAACTAAGAGTTCGCCAACCTGAGCATTACCGAAAAAGTCAGGAGAGACCGTCTCAGAGATTGCAGTGATGTCATGATTCAAGAATGCAGTTTGAGAAGAATAAGATGTTGGAAGAGTCTCCTCTCCTTTGCCATATGGGTCAGTTTTATATCCATCATCGGGTGCAACTACTTTAAGTTGACACCCAGAGGTTTGACCAATCACAGTTTCACCAACAACGAAAGGAGTTTCATTTGTTCTAGAATCTGTAGAGGAGTTCTTAATAAGTTCAATAACTTTTGGTGTAATGTAGTTAGTGATGTTTACACCATCAAAGAACGCATACATTCTCGTGCGAGGTTTCAGACGATCAACGTTAAATCCGATATTACGAGAACGAATCCAGGGAATACTACTTCTAGAAAGAACAGTATCACCCAAAGATCTACGATCAATCTTAGGAATAACTCTGGTGCGAACACCTTGACGTGCTTGGTTGTTAACAACACGGAAAGTACGACGTTCATGAAGATAGAACAAACCTTGACGACGCTGACCGTGACCAGCACGACCCAACTGACGACCAATACCGTAAGTACCAGATCGAGACTGGAATCGATCTCTAGACTCTAAAGTTTCACCAGTCCAGTTTGTCTGCCAAGAACCCCATTGAATAGGAGCAAATCCATTCTGGTCAACCTGCAAATCTCTAGAAACTGCAGAGAAATCTCCCTCAACATTTTCAACACGAGCAGGAAGGCGATTTGTATCAATCCAGTCATCAGATGCAGGAGTCAGGTCAATACGACCAATGAAGGTGAAGACGTTGAATGGGTTGACATTCTCAACTCTAGATGCATAAGGTTGTGTGATGATTGCAACATCTTCAAAAGGAAGCATCAACACATTACCATCAGTTTTGACAATATTTGTAGAGTCATCAGCATTATACTGAAGTGCTACGTTTGTAGTATAGTGCTGAGGACGTAGTTGACCCTCTCTAAAGTCAAGAGAACACTTATAATCAGGATTAAAGACATCACCAGTTGTGTGATCAGTAAAGTCATCGACAACATAACCATTTTTCAGACGATCAAAACCATTTTCATCATAAGTCTTAGTGTTTTCTGCTTGCGATTCAAGCAAAGACAAAGATGTGTAGTATTCGACGTGAGTGAGTCTTTGCTCAAGATCACCGATATCCTTCATCGTGTAACGACGAATAACTTCAGTAGTGATCAAAACATCTCTTTCTGGATCAAACACATATGGTTTGTATTCAATCGTTGCGAGCAACATCGCATTCTCAATCTTTGGAGGTGGAATGAGGAAATATCCAGACACACCCTTACTTACAACCAGATTACCATCATGAGAGAGATATAACTTATCAATTCGTGGGAGATACCAAGCGTAGTCTGCTCTAAACGAAGAGTTGACCTGCATAATATCAAAGATGGTTGCACCACCTGCTCCACCAGTAGTATCAAATACTCTGGAAACAAAGTCAAATGTAGTACAGTTTACATAGTAAGGAGAAGTGATTGTTCCAGATCCGTTTCTAAGTTCTTTTACACCAGGACGGAAATCAATCTGATCGCGAATAAACTTAATAGAACCGTCTAACTTATAGTTAGGAATCTCTTTGTAAGTGATTCCACTATAAGATTCTGCAGAGAAGTAATCGCCAGATGCATTATGAATAAAGTAATCAAAGATAACTAAGAGTCTTCTTGTTGGAGCAACTGTAGAAGGAAGACGAATAAGTCTAGATACATCATAACAGTTTGTTCTCTGACCAGGTTCAAGGGCAAACTGATCTGTGATAACCTTACTTCCCAAGAAAATAGAATCATCACCATCATCAACAATACCAGTAATAGCATCACCAGCGGTGTTAAATCCATCAACAGTTTCTCCCGTAATGAAAGGAATCTCATTAAGAGCAACATAGTAAAGTTTCAGATCCGAGTTCGAGAAAGAAATGACTCTACCTCTAGCACCAGATGTTTTACCAATAATAAGAGTACTAGCGGCAAAGAAGACCGACTCTGTTAAAACCAGATATGGGGAAGATGCATCATTATCATCATACGATTCATAGATAGCATGAATTTTGTATACATCATTGAGACCAAAGGAGATATCCTGGTCTTCGACTCTGGTTCCATAAAGAGAACTGTAGAGAAGACCTGTGGGTTGAGTATCTACATCTTGATCTGTCTTGAATACTTTGAGAGCCTGCATTTTAGATGCAGTCTTAATCTTTTTAGAAACAGTATTCTTAGAAACTAACGCAGTCAGTGTAACAGTAGCAACAGAACCAAGACCACCAATAGATAGTGACTGATTATCAGAACCAAAAGAAGCAGTTAAGTTTGCGGCATCTACCTCTGCATCAATATCGACATTCTCACCATTTGCATATGTACCAGAACCACCATTATTAACAATAGTGAGAATATAGTTATCACCAGAGAGGGCACCAAATGCCTCAGTTTCTGGGAGAGTGAATGTGATAGAACCAGATGTTACAGTTTTGGATGCAAAGTTTCTGTAAACAAAGAATGATTCATCTTCCAAAGACTTCATAGTGTCTTCTGGAAGGTCAAAAGAAAGTTCGCCGTTTTGATAGTCCTTCTGGAAAATGAAAGGACGTAATCTAACTAACTCACCATATTCACCATCGGCAACAGTACCAACTTTTAATGTACCATCGATCTTTGCAATTTGATCAGCATAGTCAAAGATTACATCAGCATCTGCAACTGTTGACTTTTTATTAGCAGTGGTTACAGCAATAGCAGTTGGATCTACTCTTTCAATACGATGAGTGTTTGTTCCTTCCAAATCAGAAATGGTTGGAGTAACAACGTCACCAGGGCGAAGATCTTTTTCAAATCTTGTTCTAAAACCAGTGATATCATCATCAGTAGTATCATCAATGTTAACTGCAGAAGATTCAATAGGACGAGAATCATTTAAAATCCAGTTAGCACCAAATCTTACGTTTTGAGATCCATCGAGACCGAAAGAAGATCTAACATCAGTTAAGTTATAGCTATGTGCAGCTTCTAAAGTACCAACATTTCTACCGTTGATTTCAAGAATCTCTCCATTAGAAAAGACACCAGTTACATGCTCAAGGTAAAGGTAATGCGTATTGTTACCAGTATCAGCAATGTATCCAGTAGCACCAGAAGTTTTACCAACAATCTTAGTTCCTGCTGTATATGGAGTAACTGCATTAGCAATGTTCAAAACAGTGAACATTTGAACATCAAAGAACCAGAGATCATAAACACCACCAGTGATAGTTGGTGTAATACCAAATGGGGATGTTGCCGCTAATGCAGTGCTAGATTTTTGAAGTTGGATTACCCTACATCTGCCGATCCTATTAGCACCTGTCTTGACCGCTGATGTTGCATTGGGAGCCCAATCATCATACAGATTTAGGATTTGATATGCATCAGAAACTCCATCTCCCGATACTTCTGGCCAACCATAGACATCATATACCTTTACAAAGTTGCCCAGGTTAAAGTTTACAATACCATTTTGACGTGTTTCAAACTCTCTTGGTTTATCTACATCAACATATTGTGGTGAAATAAACTCAGTCCTATATCCTCTAATATATGCTTTACCAGGACTAACTTCAATAGCAAGTTTCTCTTCAGATGCTGGATTTTGTTGAGCAGAAGTTTCTCCTGCATTATACACACCATTATTAAATCCATCGTTAAGATGCTCACGCATCGTAACATCAAAGGTATCGATAACATAATCACCAGACTCTTCATATGTCCTACGAGCCATAGACTTCTCAAGCTCGCTGTACTCAGTTCTAGAAACAAAGTTTTCGATTCTACTGTTATTGATTCTTAACAGTTCAATAAAATCTTTATCTGCTTCGTCAGTGATCAGTCTCTTTACAAACTGTGTCTGAATCTTAAATCGGTGAGCACCAGGTGCAGAATAGTTTGAAGTTCCAGCAGCATTATCATTTAGACTCTCATCATCTTCTGGAGTTACAATGGATTCAAGAACTTCTAAACCAACTCTGTATGATGGATTACTATCGTATTGATTCAGAATCAAATAGTTAGAAGGAACATTTACAAAGTGTCCTCTAATGTAATATACACCATCACTAATATACGCTACAGATCCTTTTGCAATAGCATTTACAGGCAATAACTGTGCAAAAGGAGTTCCAATCTCAATAAGAGTAGATCCAAATGTGATTTCTTTATCAGTAACTAACTGTTCGTTGATTTGGAACGTTTTGAGACCTGTATCGGAAGTAGTATCACCAGAATCAATATACTTAACGTAAAGAGTTACATATCCCCTTTCAGATTGAGATGCTGAAATAGTATATAAAACTTTTGCCCTTACACCAGTAGTAAGACCTTCAATGATAGTGCCTTCTAGTTGAGTTCTATAAGTTTCAACATCACTACCTAAAAATGATTCCTGTAAAAGGACTGCCTGAACTTCCAAGTCATATCCAACTTGACCAGGAATAACCATAGCACCATCTTTAAATAGATGAGTGCCAACCGATTCTACTTGATTCTGCAGAATACTCTGCATCGTAGTGAGTTCTCTTGCCTGAATAGGAAATCCAGGACGGAACAGCACTCGATAAAAATTCTTATCCTTATCGAAGTCGTCGTAATAAGGTGTGACGTTGAGATTAGTGTTTTGTGCCATTAGAACTCGATTACGATTTTGATGTCTTCTACCTGGTCGTTTGCACGACTGATTGCTCTTCTATTATCTATATAAACAACTTGACCGCTGTTTGGTTCAATCTCTGGTTTTGCATAACCATTATTAAATCTCATACCCAAATCATATTCAGTGTTATTAATAGTTCTAGAAGAAGAGTTGGGAACTGCTGGGAAGTTCACATCTGGTTGACCAGATGCACCAGAAGTTGCTCCACTAATAACGTTAGAACCATCAAACTCATTTTGAGTACCTGTAACTTCTGGGAAAATACCATCAACAGAGTTTTGATAGTATTTTAAAAGTTTTGTGATGGGATTCCAAGAAACAACACGACCACGAGCAGTAACATTAGTACCACCAACAACACGAGTTTGAGTGATGATTTCGTCAGGAACGTAGTTACCTTGGAAAGTTGGAGAGAAAATAACTGCTTTTGCAGCAGAAACTGTCAAATCGGAAATAAGTTCCGCTGTTCCAAACTTAAGGGGATTAGTAACCAAACCAATACGACGATAGTCGTTATCAATAGGGAAGTCGCCAGCACCCTCATCATATGAGAGTTTGGCATTAATCATGACACGAAATCCACCCAGTTCAATAGCAGAATCATCACCATGTCCATTTGGAGGAGGAATGATTACATCAACTTCTCCACTCGTACCAGTTCCGATACCAGTAATAGAACTAATGCTAATCTGACCAAAAGTATAACCAGTTCCACCCGAAGTTACAGTAGCAGAGGTGATTTTTCCGCCATCAACAACGATAGAAACACGACCACCAGCACCATCTCCATTGATAGCAACATTATCATAAGTACCATTGTTATATCCAGAACCTGCCGAGTTGATAACAACGGTGTCAATTTCACCAGTAACTGCATTAGTTTTTACCGCGTCATTGGTAAAGACGGGCATGTAATCATTGGAGAAAAACTTGAGGACTGAAGCAACAGGAATGGTGTACATGTATTTCCAACGATATCCATCACCAGTAGTGATGATGCTAGTGGAAGTGCCAGTAGGCTCAACTGTAGAAGGTTTACCATTAGGGTCAGAGGGAGACGTACCGTTATAAATGCACTTATAGACTTGATATTGTGAGTTTACAACATAAAAATCTGCATCATAAAGTTTGGTTGCACCTGAGGAAGCAGTCTTACTGGGAGAATAGTCATGGCGATACATGTCATATGTAAAACCAAGTCCACCAGTGGTTTGTTCTGGAGATACCCAATCAATTCTACGGACAACCTGAATCGTATCAGATGCCAATACTCTCTTAAGAGAGATCATATCATCATATGAGTTGGAAAACTCAGAAAAAGAATCTACCGCCTGAGGAGGAGAGTTCTCATTATCCCAGGGTTGAGGTCTCCCAATATAAACATAAAGTCTATCTCTATTAGAACCTGCCGCAGAATCACTCTGAGTTGCGTCAGGACCTTCAAGGGATTTAATAAATTTTCTCGCAGAAAATATTCTGAACTGATCAGTAAGTAGGGCTGCCATCTCTTAGGTACTATTGTCCTCTTGTTTATTTATGTTGATTATGAACGAACACTTGTCAAGTATTCGATACTCTTGATTCTATAGGATGCTCCACCATTACCACTAATCTTTTCACCACCAATAATCGCATACCCAGCAGCACCAGAACCAGTTGTATCTGATGCATCATTAGTAAATGTTACTGTTGGGTGAAGATTGTATGTACCATCAATCGTAGATTTGATACCATAACCACCATTAGTTAAAGTGATACTAGCAACTTGGTCACCCGCAGTTGTCATATTCACAGTTCCAACAGCCTGAATATCACCAACATTTTCAATAGCAACTGTAGGTGCAGCAGTATAGTTTGTTCCAGCATTTTGAATGTAGATATCTATGATAGTGCTATTTTCAGAGAACTGATACAGATATCCAGATTCACCAACATTTACGTTACCAGTATTAAATGGAACAATATCTTTTACCTGTAGAATATTTGTATTAGGATCCCAAGATACGACAGTTCCTTGAATACCAGAAACTTCTCCCGTTACCAACTCATTAACACTGAAGTTTTGTCCATTACCAGCATTTGGATCTAATGTAATATTAGCAATGGATGAATGGTCTGTTCCTTCGCTAAGTCCTCCTGCGGTAGAAATATTCGCATATACAAATGGAACGCTAGCATCTTTAACACTATCACCAACTTGCAGCAGGGTTGTATTTGTTCCACCCTGAGTTTCTTCAATACCATAAAGTGAAGTGGCGATTCCACCATCTAAGTTAATCTGATTCTCAAAAGTAGTTCCAGTATTTACCAGATCAGCAATTCCATCACCAGCACCATCGTTTTCATCATTATCTTCAAACTTTCTGTTTTGAAGTGTACTGATAGGAACTGTTAACGTTGTAATAGTTTCTCCATTTTCAATAAGAAGAACATGAGGTTGTTGTCCAGAATTGCTACTATTAGCGACTCCAGCATCAAACTGTACCGTTGCATCTTCAGCTAACGCCGCACCACCATCAATGAATGCAAGTTCATCAATCTCGAATACAACTAATAGCTCTCTTGTAACTGGATTCCAGTCATAGACTTTAGCTACCTTATTGTTAGCATTTTCAACTCTACGAATCAGTCTATCACCAACATTAAACTTATAAGTAGAGACTCCATTAATATCGTTTTGAGTGTCATCAAGAATAACTCTCTGATCATAGTTGAAGTTTACACCACGAGTGAGACCAACAAACTTCTCGTCTGTTTTTGAAGTGTAAGAAATAGTTTCATATCCAACAATAAACTCACCCGAACCTGGGAAGGAACTAGTTGATTTAACAAAAATCTCAGTATCTGAAGGTGTTACACTCTTTGTCAGTCCAGACAGGTAAATATTTGATGCATTAAATGCTTGACGAGCTCTAGTCTTACGCTTCAGATTTACCAATCTAGTGAAAATGATATTAGGTGGAGTTGTATATCCTTCACCCTCTTCAGTAACAGTGATTGAAGTTATTTCACCCTGACTAACTTCAGCTACTGCTTTTGCACCAACACCCCCACCACCTGTGATCAGAATATATGGTGCTTCTTGATAGAATTCACCACTATCACCAACAGTAATAGAAGTAACTCTACCAGCGGTATCGATTTTAGCAGCACCTTGAGCATCTTGACCGCCACCACCTTCAAAAATCATAGTAGGTGCGGTACTATAACTTCTTCCAGGATTGAGGAGTGTTAAACCAGTAACAGTTTGAACCGTTGGTGTGGCAACTGCTCCAGATCCTTCACCACCTAAGATTCTTGCTTTTGCAGGTCCATAATAGTTATCACCATTTTTTGACATTTTAATGTAAGAGACTGTTCCCGAATCAGTTAATACAACCTCTCCTTCTGCACCATTTGGAAAAAGATCTACCACATTTGGTACAGCATCACCCTCAAAGAGTGGGGTTCCATAATATTTCGGACCAATAGCATATGGATATACAGGATCTCCATTACTATCCTCAGTCATAAAGTATGCATAAGTTCCATTTGGATATTCTGGAGTTACAGCAAACTTTCCATTGAACTCATCCAAAGTTCCAACTCCAGAATCGTAAATATAATCACTAACCAAATCTCCTAACAAATAACCAACTTGAACAGTTCTTAAACCGAGATTACTAGTTACATACGCAAAAATGTAAAGTGTTGTTGCTGCTGTTGCTGGAACTGTAAATCTTATTTCTCTCTGAGACGCAGCATTAAATCCCGCAATATATGCAGCAAAAGTAGAAACCTGAGATCCATCGAGATAATATTCTGATCCTAATGTAAACAGATAGGATGTATTTCCGATATCGGATGGATTACCTGTAGAGTGCCAACCATTTTCGGTTTCCGAGAATAATAAAAACTGATCATCATTAGAAGAATCATCTTGATTGAAGACATAAGTTTTTCCTCTTTCAAGAGTTAAGAAGTTTGGTCGAGATCCATCAAATAAAAACTGATCACTAGATACAGTCACATTATAAGTAACTGTTCCATTAGTATTCACCTGTGGTCTTGCACCAGCAAGTTCTGCAGTCGTTCTCAATCTATAAGATGAAACTTCTCTAGCAACAGTTCCACTAGAGTTATATCCCCAAGGACCATATATGGGATATCCATCAAAGGACATACCAATGATTTTAGAGTGTCCATCCGTATGACGACTGTAGTCTGGAGTACCACTATTGTCATAGTAGTTACTCACATAATAAGTATTTGGCGTAGTTTCCTCATCATGTTCTGACTTGATAACCATATACCCTTCATCACCATTATATCCAGACATATCTGGATGGCTTTTGCAGAAATAGTAAATCCTATTAGTTTCATCTGCATTCATAATGAACAGTGGCTGATATTCATTTTCGTAATCAGCCGAAGGTGCTGCAGAAGCACCTGTACTATTGTAATACAGTGTTCCAGGGGTATCATTATGAGTTCCATCTGCAGTTGTACTAAACTGCATTGGGTGACCCAACATGTCTCCCATTGGTTGATTGGAGCTATCAGACTGATCCCATTTAATCAAATAATTTGCTGGAACTGTAATATTTTCAGGAGAAAGGTAATATGTACCAGGTATAAATGGACCGAAGTCTTCAGCATCTTCACCAAACTCAATATAGAAAATACCGTTAGGAAAAGTTCTAGGTTCTTCTGAAATAGTAAATGTAAATCCATTAGATCCCAAACACCTATCATTCTCAGAAAACTGAGCACCAGTAGAAACAAGTCTCAAATAAACTCTGGTTATTTGATTTTCAGAGTTTCTACTAATCTTTGCAATCTCACCTCTTGCTCCTCCACCAATCTCATCAACAATTCTACCAACGGCGATTGACCCTAAGGTCTCATCGACATTGGTTACAGATAACATAATATTATCAAACTCTACTTTTGTTCTCCAAGTAGCTTGAACAAGGTTACCCCATTGAAAAACTCCATTGGAGAGAGCAAACTCATTAATAGTTTTACTAGAATGATAGTACTGAATATTCCCTTCAGTAACAGTATCGTAAATACTATTATTTTTTACATAATCATATTTTACAGAATCGATAGCAAAGTTAGCTAAAGCATTACCATCTGTACCCCACTCAGGCGTATGTAACAATCCACCATTGGCAAGTATACCCGTTACCTTATCATTTTGATCTAATCTAGTTCCAGGATTAGGAACGTCTTTACCACCTCTATAAATGAATACTTGATCGAAAGATCTATCTACAAGAGGTCCACCACCAGGTGCTGCCTCTGCTTGAGTCCAGGTAGGTTTGGGGTGATTGTCAGACTCAATACGAAGTCTATCTGTCGTAGTTTGAAATGTTCCTCTTGTTAAAGAATTTGGATGATTTTGCCAAATCCTATTGACATCAAACGAAGAAACTACATTTGGAGTTTCTTGCTCTGGAAAAATCTGTAAACGTAAAGGATCATATCCACGACCCCTTTCCAATACTCTTACATGAATAATACGACCAGAAGTATCGTCGATGATTGGATACAAAAGAGCTTCTTGATCTGGCGTACCACAACCAGTTACCGTTAAACGTGGTGGATCTGCTGAATCATATCCAGATCCACCTTCTATTACTTTTATAGCACGAACACCGAAAATCTCATCAAAGATTGGTTCGATGACGGCACCCGACCCAGGAACAGTTCTAGCCATTTATATCAGATTAATACGTTAATAGTTCCATTCATCTGTGCATGAATGGTGCATTGATAATAAAGGGTGTTAGGAGCGTCCATGGGAACGGTCCAATACAGAACACCAGTGCCACTACCAGTTTGACCAGTAGTATATGGAGTTCCAGATAATCCTTGAGTGCTTTGGATTCTAAATGGATGAGATCCACCATTGGTGCTGTTATCAAAGGCATATGTCATTCCTCTCATAACATAAAGAGTGGGATCATTGGTTGCTGCCGAGAATCCAGGACCATTAACAGTAAAATGATTCGCCCCATCTGCACCCAACTCCCACCAGGTCATTGGACTTCTAGTCACTACCCAATCAGTGCCATTCCAATATAAAGAATCGCCTTGAACAATACCAGTGACATCAGTATCTGTCAGTGCTGCTAAAGTTGTAGTAAGAGTACCGTTAAAATCAACTGTTAATGTATCTCCAGTGATAGATGTTACAATATTAGTGCCACCAGTGATAGTGAGCGTATCCGAAGCACTATTTGCAGTAGTATTGCCCGTATCAGCGGAAATAGTAGCAAAAATATTTTGTTCTCCAGCACCAGCAGTATCATCTGCAGGAACCCAGTTAGTTCCATTCCACTTCAAAACTTGATTAGAAGTGGGGGCAGTAGTTGTAGTATCAACATCCGCAAGAGCATCAATCCCCGAATACTCTGTAAGAAGTTTCACTCTACTATCGCCAACACCCCCAGTGGTGATGTTCATATTTACATATGGATTATCATCACCATCAACGGTAAAGAAATAACCAGGGGTAGATGCTGCAGAAGGAGCATTACCTAAAGAAGTATATTCATTCTTATATGAGATGGTAGAACCAACCTCAACTTTTCCCGTAGCACCATCAAAAATAGTTGTTTGTGTTCCCGCAGTAATCCTAACATCACCTGTCCCATTAGGAACAATAGTAATATCTCCATTAGATGCAGACACAATAGAGTTGCCAGCAACATCTAATGCGGAAGTTAACGCATTAAGATCGCCAGGAGCAAAAGAAGATCCATCATATTTTAAAACTTGACCCACTGCTGGGTTCAAGACATTAAGTCCGATTGTCGTTCCATTACCAATGGCGGTGTAAATCTCATTAAAGTTATCATTAATCTTATCACCGCCACTCCTTAGAGTATCACCCGTGCCGTCATTAGCAACAGTACCAATGTTTAGGGATTGTTTAGCCATTACTCGCTACGATTTTTAGTTATTTATGGGATTACTTCAGGGTCAATTACTTCTTCACCATACAGAGAAAGATCTGGTGCAGTCCAATCATCAGGAACAGAAGTTTCAACATCCACGCCTGGGTTTTGATATCCAGATCCAGGATTACTTAATGTTACCCCAGCAACTCCAACAAGTGCTTTTACTTGACCATCGAATCCAGAGATGGAATCAAGTCTTACGGCAGGTCTAGATGTATATCCAGATCCACCAGATGTTACCTGAACACTCTCAATATATCCGTTGGTTAAGACAGCAGTTGCTTGGGCATTCTGCCCAAATACAGATCCAAGATAATCAAATGTGATGAGTGAGTTAGAGGATTCAATAACAGCAACTTCTCTGTCAGTAACTTCACCTTCAATTTCAATGAAGTCCCCTACTTCGATTGGTGGTACGACCTCATCAGAGTCAACGTCTGCTTCAGAACCAACATAAGAGAATGCTACAAATGTAGATCCAACACGAGGGATTTCGGAGAAGATGATTCTAGAACCAACAATCTCAAAACCAACACCAGGTTCTTGAAGAACGCCATTGACCGAAACAATGATATTATTCTCTGGGCGAATCACAGATGATTGTACACCATCTGTAAGTGTGAGAGAGTAGAAGACATCGTTACGTCTTAAGTTGAAAGATTGACGTAATGAATCAAACTCGAAAGAAATGTCGTCAAGTTGTCTTAGTTTGCCAATATAGAATCCAGTGAATGATGCTCCGATATCGGGTGCTTCAGTGAACTGAATCTTGTCCGAGAAAGCAGTGTATGCACTTGATGCACCAGGTGGTTGAAGAACACCATTAATAAAGACAAGCAAATGTCCTGCTGGATCTGGTAGATATTGGCTTCCATTGTCGATAGTAAGATCAAACGTTGTTTGAGTACCATCAAATCCACGGAAGAAACGCTTAACTCTAGCTTTAAGGGTTTCCTTAGTAAGAACCGCTGCACGATAAGTTCCTGGTCCTCTGATACCATCTCTGGTAGAGAATGTTCCAGCAATATCCGTGAGATAGAGTCTCTTATTGAGACCAGAATCTCTAACATCTTGTACAAGTGCAGAAGCAGCACCAGTAATAGTGTCTTTATTAGTAACCGTTGCAGATCCAACTAAAGTAGTTCCAGTTGCACCAAAGTCACCAACAGCATTATTGATAGAAATAGTTCCTTGTACCTGAACGATATAAACATAGTTATTGTCTAAATCGACTTCGGTAATAATGCCATATGTATTTGTAAATGCAGCACCACCAGACTGGAGATACAATCTATTACCAACAGTGAACTGATTGAGATTAGAATCTACATTAAGCGTCAATCTAATATGACCAAGAGAAGCGATTTTATTACCAACTTCAATATCAAGACCAGCATATTTGCTGACTTCTAAGTACTGTCTAGAAGACTCAGGATATACAACAGCAGTAGTTTCAAGAGATCCAGTAAGAGTCTCAGTATCGATAGTCAGTGTACCGCCTGTGTTGTCAGTTACCGCTGCTTGATTTGTTGTATACGAAACAGGATCTGCAGACTCGGTGCTTGTGTATCCAAGGAAAGGAATATCCTCTTCAAAAGTACCGACAACATCAATCAGATGTAAGCGTTTTTCAATGGCACTGATCTGTGCTGTTGTTGTATTTTCAGCACCGACAATAGTGTCTAAGATTGCCCATGTTCCGCCAGTTACAGCAACATCAAGGTACTTGTAGTTAGCATCTTCAAAGAATCCATAAACAACACCAGTTACCGCAGCATCACCTTGTTTTTGAACAGTCTCATTCATTGTGAAAGGACCGTCAGTAATATTGCCATCAATCCTGAATCTTTGATAGGTTTTGGCAACTTGTGCTTCGTTTTTAGTGATAGATTGGATTTCTGCAAAGACATCTCTATCGCTAGAGTAGAAGAAATCTGATGCAATAAGTTCACCACTGATTCCAATAGGAATATTACGAGTTCCATAAAGTTTAGTGGGAACACTCAATGCATTGTTTTCATCTACAGTTGTGTAATGTTCACTGGATTTGAGTTGTCCGTTGATGATATCAATGCTAGTTCTTACGAACGACATAATAGTGTCCGTATTATAGTTTGCCGCAGCAGTTGAACTATAGAACTTATAGAAAGAAGCAGCAGTAGATGGACTTACTAAGGTATCGGAAAGTGCTCTTCTAATGTAATCAAGAAGAAGATCTAATGCAAACTTCTTGATATTATATTCAGAGTTTGCATAGAACTCTTGACCAGAAACCGCAGCATAAGTTCCCAAAGTACCAGTATTAAGTGCTGCACCCCAGACGTAAATACCAGAGACATCATCACCAGTGAATGATATAGCATTACTATTATTTCTAATTCTGAGTCTTGTTCTTAAGGAACTAAATCCGAAGGAAATAGTAAATGTTGCATAAACTCTATACCATCCATTACCAAAAGGAATAGTGTCTACTGTATAAGACTCTATGCCACCCTGAGGTTGGAAGATAGATCCATATGAACCATCATTCAGATTAATATCAATGAAGAGAGAATTTTCATTTGTTTGCCCTTCATCCAACGAAATAATAAATCTAACTCTAGAGTACTCACCAGCTTTGATGAACATCGAAGAAGTGAACGTTTGAGTACCAGTAGTCGAACCTTGGTCAAATCTAGATGTATCTGCATCAAACTTAACCGTATCAGCATCCATGGTTGTGTATTGAGTAAGAGCATAATCTCTATACGTTCCATTGTCCTGACCAGAACCAGAAGTAGCAACAAGTTTGTCTGCTGTTAATGTATTATCTGGAGCAAGAGCAGCATCAGCAGTCCAAGTAGTACTTACTGGGGTCCAGTTGGTATTGAATGCTTCAGGATTAGTCCAAAGATTTGTAGGAGTAACAGCACCTTCAATCAGAGAAGAAATAGCAGTAGCACTCTCAATAGTCTTAATATTACTAATATCGTTATACCACTCATGAGCACTCGTGACTCCACCAGTTGCAATAGTTGCACTACCACCAGATGCAGAGGTAATCGTTGCACCAGCAGCATATATGGTTCCACTTAGAGAACCAATAACCAACGTATCTTGAGAGAAATAAAGGACTGTGGATGTTGTTGATCCACCAGTTACAGTTTCACCAACATCGAAAGTTCCACTGTAAGAACTAAGGGTTAAAGTATATGCAGTTTGCGTATCGGATGTATCTGTAGTAAGGAGATCATATTGAATATTGTCAACAATATTTTCAACAAAATCATTATATTGCCAAGAGTCAGTTCCAAACTGACTATTTACATTAGAAGCAATCTCTGCTTTATAGTAGTTTTCATTATACAGGATGTTCTTAACAGCACTTCTTGCCTCAATATCACCTGGGAATAATGTATCAATACCAGTATCTACAAGTTCCTTCATTCTGCAAGAGACTGCATCAATATCAGTTGGAGTCTCACTGTCTCTATATGCAGCATCATCAGTGTACAATGCAGCATATTGATCTCCCGTTACCGAAGATCCTGCATCGTAAAGAAGATTCTTGATTGCCTTCTCACTAAGAACTTTGATTTGCTCATGAGCGTAGTAGAAAGCATATAGTTGATCATCGATATCATCACTAATCTTCAGTTGAGCATCTAAGAAAGTCTCCATCTGAGTGATAACACTATTATTACCACCAGTCTGAAGATCAGAAATCATTGCAATAATGAAATCTTTGATATATGTCTCATATGTGCTACGATCATATGCGATTGCAGAGAACGTTCCATTGTTAATGGTGTATTGCAACTCTGTACCAAGTAATCCAAGAAGAGTAGAACGACCTGCAATCTCCTCTGCAATGTATTTTCTATTAAAGTATAATCTATCACCACCAATATTATAATCATCTCCAGTTGGAGCAATAACATCATTGAATGTGGTAATCAGAGTATCAATAGCACTTTCAACGTTTGCACAACCACCTGGATCATTAGTAATACCCCAATCACCAGTAATAATATTATCAGTGTTATCATATGTCAGGTCACCATTGATCGCCTGCTTCATATAATAACCAATTCTTTCATGTGCATAAACAGACTGCCAAACCTGAAGTCTGATGTGCAACAACTGATTATTACCATCTAAGTAGAACTTAGACGTAGTAATCGTATTGAGATTACCACCATTCTCAATATCCTTAGCCAACTGCCCAACAATAATAGTAAGGTCAGTCTTACAACGCTCGGTGCCATCGGTGCCACCACCAACGTTTCTTGGCATCTCATTTGCAAGATCTGGATATCTAGTAAGCATATCATGTGCTGCTTTGTCTACGATAACCGCAGTATTAGCACGAATCAGATTAGCAGCATCTCTAAATCTGTTGCGAGATGCTTCTCCAATACGATGAGTATAAACAGAATCACCAGTGCCATCATGATATGTTCCTGTAAAGGGAACTTCGTAATAAGCATCAACAACACCAGAAAGGAACTCAGTTACTGGTTCTACTTTAGTAATCGTAGCAAGGTGATCACCGTCAGCAGTGTTTGACGTGGTTCCAATCGCCTCAGAAATAGTATCTTCAACAATATCCGTCAAACCTCCTACTGTAGATACAACGTCTGCACAATCAGATGTGGTGTAAGGATTGACCGTTACTGCATTAGCATCTGCACTTACAAATGTGTGTGCAAACTGTGCATTAGCAGGAGAAACACCAACATTTACTGTAAATGTATCAGTAGAAACTGCAGTAATATCCAGAACACGATTGTATGCATGAGTGTCACTAACACGAGGATGTGCAAGAACACAATCATTACCATCACTGGTGCAAGTAAACTTAAGTGAACCAGGTGCAATAGAAATACTATTGGCAGTTGTCAATCCATGTGCTGCAGAAGTAATAACAAGATTTCCAGTTGCAGGATCATAAGTAGCATTAGTTGGAGTTAAGGTGGTTAAAGTTCCATAAGAAGAATCAGTGACAGTAGAATCAGTCCACTGCTTCAATCCATGACTACCTGCAATAGTAATCAGAACATTATTAACAATCGAGGACATATGACCTTGGATTGTCTGATAACCAGTTAACAAATGGTCGTCATCAGTAGTTGAATATCCAACAATACCACTTACTGTTGCACCACTTCTATCTACAAGAGCGGCAGCAGTGTCCCACATGTGACTATTACTTCCGTTGCGGATATCTTCAACCAGTTGATTGAGGATTGTGGTATATGTTCCACTGAAGTTTGTGGAAGTAGATCCACCCGCTTGAACTGCAGCATATTCACCTTCTTCTGCAAGTAGTTGAATATTCTTACGAATAGACTCAGAAGCATTGTAGTATCTGTGAGTTTTAGATGCAAATCCTGTAGGAAGATTAGCAGAGTTTGCTCTCCAAGTTTCCAAGATAGCATCATTGTGGAACTCTTCACCAGCAGTAAAGGATTCTCCACCAGACCAATCTTGAGTATAAGTCTGAGCGTCTGCACCATCAAAGTGAATCAATAGAACAGTATTAGCATCACCATGGAACATACCTGTGGGAGCGGTGAATGCTGCTGTATAACGAGCATTAGTAGAAACTCTAAGATCGTCAATATGACCGTTAAAGTAATCACCAGGAACAATAGTAGCACCGATTCTCAATGGTTTTGTAGAACCATAGTCATTAGTATCTGCATAATCACTTCCATCTTGTACACCATCAACAAACATCTTAGTGACACCACTGCTTCTTGAAACAGTGACGTGATACCAAGTATCTGCAACGAAAGACGCGGTTCCAGTGATAACAACACTACCATTCACAAAATACTTCAGGTCTGCACCATCTAAGTAGAGGTAAGGAGAAACTTCAGTTGCAGTAGTTCTAAAGTCAAAGATTGCTTTAGCACCAGCTACGTTTGCGGGACGAATCCAAGTTTCAATGGTAAAGTCGCCAGTACCAAAACCAAACTCTGTAGAAGTTGCAATAGAAAGATAATCACCAGTACCATCAAGCAAGAGTGAAGTTGTACCAAACTTCTTCTGAGCGGTATCTAACTGAGCATCACCATTGAAAGTGATTGTATGATAATCTTCACCAGTACCCTTACATCTACCGATTTTGCCAAGATAGATAGTTTTTCTTGCTTGACTATATCCAATAATTTCTGCCTTAGTATCTTCAGTTCTAATAATCTGACCCTGAGAGAAGAATCCACTACCAAGTGAGTCGGTAAAAGTCAACTTCTTAACTTTGAAGTTTTCTCCAACGATAAACTCACCAGTATTGCTACCATAACGAATATTGTAGTTTCTAATGTATTCATTATCGTCAAAATCACCCGTTTCATTATCATAAACCAAGATGTTATTGCTAATCGACTCATTAGCAGGGAACTTCGCATCAAAAGCAGTCAGATTATCATCAAAATCGACAATACTTGTCTGAGACTTAGAGATATCATCAAGAATAACATTAGGATAAGTAATAGATGTCAAACGGTTGAAGAGCAGACCAAAGAAGGAAGATCCAGAGGAAATATTGACCTGTTCAATAAACTCACTAGTTACAGGATCTTGATATGCACTTGTTTGTGTTACACGAGCAACAACTCCAGACTGAGCACCAATAATATAATCATTCAGTTGAATGTTAAACAGACCTGGTGTTGACTGATAAGTACCTGTGGTCTTACTAAGTGTAAGTGTATTGGTAACTTCAATATCAGTAGAGTACATTGGAGTATCTTCCTGATGTGAAGTAGCTGCTGTACCAAGTTGACCTCTAGTAATAGTGATTGTCGTGGACTCAGATCCATTTGATACACTGTCGATTCTAACAATCTCAGAAGCAAGTTGATAGTTATCACCTACTGTAAATGTTCCTGCAGGCAGAGGTGCATCGGTTGTAGACGTAGTAGAAACCATCTCAACGCTAGTTGATGCAGCACCGATTGTATAACGAAGTTCTGCAATAGGAGTTTCTTGACCAGTCTCAAGGTTGATTGTTTCTACAACTGCAGTGTCACCAGTAAGATTAGTGATTTGCTCATTGAACGCAAATAAACCACTATTGGTTACACTTTCTACGGTCTGCAATGTACCATTAAATCCAGTAGCTGCAACTTGACATTGCTCACTAGTGATAAATGTTCCTTGAGTAATAAATCCACTAATGACATTTCCAGCAACTGATGTTACTGTCAGACGTGCATTAGAAACAATACCAACAAGGGTATCACCAATGCTGGGGAAGATACCACTCGTAAATACAAACGAGAGAGTTACTGTACTAACTTGCTCAATACTAACATTGACGTACTTAACACTTGCAGGTGGTTGAGGTGGTTGGGCGAATACAATAGAATCTCCCTGAACTTCAAACGCAGTGTCTGGAGTTTGTGCAACACCATTGAGAACAATCAGAAGTTGATTTGCATTTGCAATGACATTTTCACCATTAACAGTAAGTGGGAACTGAGTTCTCTCACCATCGAAGAGATTTGAAACATCATCTAAGCGTTGAACAACAGAGGTCAAAATATTCTCAGAAGAAGTCAGTTTCTTCTGACGGAATAAAACTTCACTGTTATTAAACTCAGAATAAACAGGTTCTACTAGAGCAAAGTTTTGAATATTAGGTACTGTTGCATCTCTAGCCAGTTCAACTGATTTGGTGAGTTCAAAGTCAATCTCTTTATTTGCAGTGAAACCATATTCATCAATATTAAGTTCACCAAATACCTTGAATGAAGCGGGGTGAACATTCTTAATCAGAATGTCTTTCCAGTCATCAATAGATACCGAAGACTTAACAGCATAAGAGAAATCTTGATAATAATAAGAATCTTGAATCTTTTGAATAATCTCAGATGGTTTACCAACATCATCAATAAACTGACCCGTGGTTTTAGTAATAGGACCGATCTCAAGAACACCTTTCGCGATCTTGAGATCACTGATAACACCCGAAGATTTAGAGATAACACCAGTAATACTTTGACCTTGCGTAAAATCACCAGTGTAATCTACAACTTTCAAGATTCTAGGACCAACTTGCCATCCCTGATTAGTAGAAACATAACCAGTTGCTGTTGCAGTATCTAAAGAATCACCTTGATAAACAAGTTCTCCTTCTAAGAAAGTTGATGTAATGACATTTGCCTCAGCTTCTGCACCAAAAGATTCAGTCAATACTTGCTGCCTTCCAGTACCAGCATTGGCAAATGTAATAGCATCGCCAAGTTCAGCGTTAGCTGCAGTGATAGCAAGTTTCAGTTGATCATCTTCGAGAGAGTTGGCAGTTCCAGCAATGGCATAATATGTGGTTGTGCCATTTAATCTACCAACAGCACCAGAAGCAAGTGGGAACTCGGTTCCTTCACCAGTATCAACAACGTTTAGAGTAACTTCTGCACCATTTTGAATGCCGTGAGGGAAAGCAAACTGCAGCAACCCTAAATCAAGGTTTACAACATAGTTAAAGGAAGATTTAAGTTGAATAGTGGGTGCAGAAGAATATCCTGCACCAGGATCTTTGATTGTGATCTGGTCAATTCTTCCATTTTTAATCGTTGCTTCAGCAACAGCACCAGATCCTCCGCCACCAGTAACAACTACAGCAGGTGCTTGTGAATATCCAGAACCAGGATCCGTAACAGTAATACTGTCAAGAATACTTGTAGATGTTAACTGTGCATTGAGTGGGAAAGTGATTTCGGGACGTAAAGTATAGTCATGTGGATAATCATATCCGAAGTTATTGTTCTTCAGTTTTTTGATCTTACCAACGTTAGTTCCTTTAGCAAAGACAACTGCTCCAGTACCAAAAGGAGGAATAACTACTTCAACCTCTGCACCAGATCCAGTGAGTCCAGGTCCAAGAATGCCATTAACTGCTTCAATATCAATGTTTGCAGTGGTATATCCCTTCCCAGGAGAAGTAATGGTAACTGACTGGATTTGACCAGGAATGGTATCTCCTTCATCATTAGTACCATCTGCGACAACAATAGTAACTAAACCACCCTCACCATCACCACCAATGGGTACACTATTGTATGTACCAACAGCGTATTCAGTTCCAGGTTCGTTGATCTGAACTCTTTCAATCTTTCTAGAAGATTGAATACCAGTTACAACTGGCAACTTAGCATAGAATCCACCAGGATTAATAAGTCTAATATCAGCAATACTACCAACTGCTTTTTTAGATGAAGTGCTATAGGTAGCACTAGTGATAGTTGCATCCCCTTCAGGTTCATTAATCAGAGGGAACTTGATAATATTTGCACCTGTTGTGATAGTCGCACCAGCAATTTCACTAACAGTGAATGTTCCAACATAAGGTGAATCAACAATATCTAGATAACTATTTGTATCGATTGGAGAATCATCACCTACTCTAGATGGATCGAAATAATAAGAAATATTTGTAACAACATTTCTATCAACTTTCAACTTAACAGTTGGAGTGGGTTGACCTTCTCCAGTAACTCCAGGAGTTCCAATCCTTTCAATGGAGTTAAAGGAATATTCCAGTTTATAGATATTATCTTTCGAGAAAGAAAGATTAGATCCCAACATAGAAGAATGACTGAGGTCAAACAGGTATTGATGACCATAGTACATTTTCAATACAGGAGATTTAGCAAAAATACTAACACTAGATGCATTTGTTGCTGGAGAAGTTTGAGCTACAGCATCTAACTTATAAACAAATTCCCTATTACTTACGACTCTATCAACAACAAAAGAACCATCATATTCATCATAGACAACGCTACCAACAGTTTCAGATGGATTGCCATCAACCAAAATATTATCACCAACAGACAGATAATGCCTGGATCCAGTAATAATATAAACTTCATCGGTGTTAGCAACAGCAGTTGCTTGCAATACCTTATCAAGGGTAGAAATCAGAGTAATCTTTGTAACACCCGTAAGATTTGTGATTTGTGTGGTGGTTTTTGCTGCGTTAAACGAAATATCACTAGATGTAATACTAACAACAGATCCTGGAATGAATGAAGAAGATCCAGAAATCTCTTCAATTTTTACTGAATACGAATCAACATCAAATGGTTTAAACTTAGCAAAACTATCCAAATCTCCAGATCCTGCAGATTCTGTTCTATCTAAGTTATAGTCATTTAAATCAATATCAAAGGTTCCTGGAGTTGTGTTAACAACATTACTAAAATTATACTCAGTGATTACATTTACATCAGTAGGAACTTTTCCTACGATTCCGTAAGTATCTTGCGAATCAAACTGTTCTGTAGAAAGAAGACCTGTATTAAGATCATCTGACCATGAATTATTGTTTACAGCAAGATAGATTTTTTGATTAGCATTATCAACACGAAGAACATATCCACTGTTGATAAATGATCCAGAGTCATTTCTCAATACGAGTTTAGATCCAACCGTAACATTAAATGCTTGATTGATGGTCAGTTCTTGTACATTATCATTCTTAACTGTATTCGTTACCTTCATATAGTAACGATTTTTGACTACTGCTGTTAACTTAAGTTTTTGAGATCCAGGAGAAGGAACCGTAGCAGTTCTAGAACTCCAAGTATCTGAAGTATAAGACAGTGCTTCGGTGTCTTGCTGCATGGTGGTTGTAGCATCCTCAAAATCTAATCCCTGGAATCCAGCACTTCCTAATGCAAAACCAGTATTAGATACAGTTAATGTAACTCCAGTAACTGCAGTGACCGATGTTCTAGCAAACCCAACATTGGTATTTGTTTGAACTCCTTGATCACCCAATCGATCGGTATCGGAATCTTTATCAGTTTTAAGTCCCCAACCAACATAATCGATGTAATCATAACGATTCATGTTTGTCGTAAACCATGCATCATCTGTCCAATCATAAGTAAGACCAAATGCATCTGCAGCAGGGATTACGGTAACATCACTAGGTACAGTGGGAGTAATCGCTCTATTTCTAAGTCTCAGATTATCAACATAATATTGACCCTGATAAGTTGATGCAAACTGAGTTACAGTACCATTCTTACCAGGAATGTTGCCAATATAGAGATCTTTACCATTTAGTTGAGTAGATGCAATAGTTCCAGTTACAATCTGAATACCATTAATATAAGCAGTAAATACATTGCCTTCTTTCTTCAATCCAACAAACTGCCACGTATCATCAGCAAACATCGATGTTTGAGTGGATTGGAGGGCACCACTAGCACTGTTAAGAGCGGTAGTATTATCAGTAACAACTAACTCAAGTCTCCCACTAGTCATATCATAATATAACCAAAGACCACCAGTAGTATCGGTTGCATCACCAATAGCAACTAATGTTTGTTGAGACTGACTATGAGTTTGAGAGTTATTTGCATCTTTATAGAGCATAAACTCTAAAGTCCAATCATCACTAAGTTTAGTTCCAAGACTTGCTGAGGTAAACTGAATAGCAGCATTTTCCCAGTTTGCAGGAGTAGCAACATCTTTACCAAATAGTTTTGCAACACCATCACCAAGAAGAGTTAGTGAATCAGTAGCATCATTACCAATCAGTGTTGGTGTATAATGACCTGTCTTATCTGTAGCAGCATCAGTTTCACCAAACTCAAAGATAAACTCATTTCTGTTCCAAGAAGTTTGACCAAATACATAAACATCACCCGAGTTATCTACTGTAATAGCATTTGCAGTAATACCTTCGATGTTATTAGCATTAAACTCATTATTAGTATGAGTTTTAAGAACACCATCATATGCAATCTTGACAGTATCCACTGTCTTATATCCAGTGGTGCTATCAGTTCTGGTATATGCAAGATTCAGATGCCCAAAGATATCAATAGTGCTTCTACCAGCAAGTTCAATCGAGTTTCCAGTTGGAGCAAGATATCTATAGTTCCAAAGTAAATCTCCATCAGTATCTACTTTACCAACCCAGAAACTATCTCTGACAGTGTTGTCAGATTTCAGTGCCAAAGTAGCACTAATATAGAACTCGTCAAACTCATCAACAACTAAAGAAGTATCTTTGAAAGAGTATGCAGTATTATTGATTTCTTTAATCCATTCAACAGTAATGACAGAAGTTCCAACTAATACCTTACCAAAAGAAACCTTTGTATCCAAAGATCCATTGCTAGGAGATGTCTCCATAACAAAGTAAACCGCATCATTTAATACAACTAAATCAGTGATTTTTTCAGACCCAGATGCTGATGCAAGTTTTCTCTTTGCTGCAATAGTTCCAGTGGAATCAATAGAAGCAATAAAAGCATCTTGAGGATTTGCTGAGTTTGTATTAGTAAAACCAGCAATAATGTACCTAGTATCAGAGTACCTCTTAATGTCAGTAATATTATCAGATCTAGTAGCACCAGAAATACCAGAATAACCTTTCTGGAAAGAAAGTGTTGCACTCAATCCATCTAATGCTTGAGTGTATTTTACTAAAATGATATCGGGATTATATGCAGTAAGAATCGAAGAGTTTGGTTTATTTTGACCAACTACCCAAATATCATTGCCACTAATATCAAGTTTTACAAACTCAGTATAAGTTTCTCCATCTTCACTTTCAAGAGTTTTTTCCCACTCCTTAACACCAAGATCAGAGAACTTAGATACAAAAGCAACTTCATTGCCATTTGCTTCTAAGGTTTTACCACAGAAGAAAATCTCTTTATCGTCATTAACAACTACATCATTTACTTTTACATATTCTTCATGCTCAATAAGAGAGACATAGTAGTTTGCTTTTTTGAAGATCTGTGGGTGACTTAAGATAACTCTTGGATTCTTAGTATACCCAGATCCAGAGTTAACAATATCAACCGACTCAATGGATCCAACAGAGCTAACTGTTGCTCTAAGTTCTGCAGATTCTCCATCACCATCAATAGTAATAGTTGGAGGAATCTCAGCATCATATCCACCACCTGTTTGATCAATAACAATCTCTTCAATACCTTTTAGTTGTCGAACAACAAACTGTTTGTTTGTTGAATCCATAATAGGAGTATAATCAACATAAACAGTGTCACCAACAACAATATTGTGAGGAACACTTGTAGTCAGAACTCCAAAAAAGTCATCTTGAACTGCTTCAAATGTATATGCTGAAATAGTTTCTCCCTTGATTTTAGATATTCTTGCAGAAACACCTATTCCATCAGTGTTTTCATTATCAAAGATAAGAATATCATCTACCTGATAACTTTTACCCGAATCTTCAATAATAAATCCCGTTACAGAAGCATCTTCAAACTTTGTAGTAGTTTCAACTTCAATATCAACTTTAGAATCGAATCTTACCGATGGGAAATAATCAAAGAGTTGTAATGGCGACTCTTCAAAGATTTGATCAGGATCATCTGTTTCATCCTGACTAATAATACCATCCCTATTTTCATCTTCAACTTCAAATAATAAAATATCACCAGATTCTGTTGTTAGAGCATTTGTAGATACATTTGGTGCCCTGTCAACATCAATATCAACATTTTCATATGGATCGCGATATCTAACAACACCCGTAGGAATATTTTGCTGGATAGCATCTTTGTTTAGATTCCAAGAATCAACAATAGAGTTAAAACTTGGTCCTAAAACATATGGGAATACTGGATTTCCATTCTCAGTAGCATCAACGGTGATGAAATAACAATATTTTCCTTCTGGGAAATCAGGTGTCTTACAGAAACGACCATTATATTGATCAAGATCACCAAGTCCGAAAGAATATTCATAGTCTTCAACAAACTTACCAGCAACTTCGTCCGTTAACAGTGGACCCTCAGTTCTTACTGGATATGGATTTGTAACTTCATCATACACAAGATTACTCTTCAATCTATAAGAAGTATTCAAACGAGCAATACTAGAAGATTGATCTGTAGGATCACTATATCCATAAGGACCATAGATGGGATTACCATCAAATGCCCATCCAATGATAGGAGAGTGTTCCAGTTGGGTTTCTTGCTCTAAAATAGATCCTGTAATACTCTCAAAAAGATTGTCTCCAAGAATATATCTAAGTCTTTGTGGATTTGAAATGTGAGCATATTCACCACCATATTGATTATTAAATCCAGCAAATACAGATCCCTTTGCTTCGTCAACAGTTGCAGTTTCCTGAAGATTGTATGTCCACTCAAAAACTCTAGGACTAAAAGTTGCCCCAGATCCAACAGATGTCAGATTAATAAGGGTTGTTCCTTGAACATAGTTAATACCCCTGTTAATGATTTCGATACCAGTAACTTTTCCCGCATTTTCACCATCAATATCGATGGTAGCACGAGCAACAGCACCAAAACCATCACCTTGAATAGAAACTTCAGGTGCCGTAGTATATCCTTGTCCACCAGAAATAATAGCAATAGAGATGATTCTTCCATTACTTACGATTGCCTGGGCAACAGCACCTGTTCCAGAACTTAATGTAACATCTGGTTTAGATGTATAAGAAGATCCGCCAGAAGTAACTGCAATAGACTTAATAGGTCCTCTAACAGAAGCAGTCGCTGTTGCACCAGTTCCACCACCACCAACAATAGTGATTGATGGTTGTGACGTATATCCAGTACCGCCAGTATTCATTAAAATACTAGAAACAACACCCCTTGTTACGATTGCAGTTGCTGCAGCACCAGATCCACCACCACCAACGATAGAAACAAGTGGAGAAGACGTATATCCAGATCCACCATTATCTACAACAATCTCGGTAATGGAACCATTAACAGTTACGTCTGCAGCTGCACCAGATCCACCACCACCAGAGAATGTGATTGTTGGTGGTGAAGATGCATCATAGTCAGATCCAGATGTTAGAATATCAACGGCAGTGACAGGTCCAAAAGTTTTCGTAATATCGGATTTGTAAGACCAGACTGAAGTTCCATTAATCCAAGTACCAATAGGACCAGGTTTAATGACATCTTTAATCGAAATAGTAGAAGGAGATAATGGGAATCTATTTAACTTACGCTGGTTTCCAGGTAAAAGTGCTGATCCTGGGAAAGGACCAATCTTATAGTTTGGAATACCAGTAGATGCAACATAAACATGATCGTTATTGAAAAACGAGTTCTGAATATTTGTAGTGTAAGGTCCAATAGAGTTAAGAACAGCACTATTATCAGACTTGCCTTTATTAAGGTCAACAGATACTAAAATGTTACCTTGAGGTGTAACTTCTGCTGGTTGAGAAAGTTGATATTGGAAAACTGTAGCACTATCTCTAGAAGTTACTAAGAAAGATCCATTGTAAATGATTGGATTTGCACCATAAACAGTTACCTGATCTCCAACAAGAAGACCATGATCATTTGAACAAGTAACAGTTGCATATCTGTTATCTACACCACCAAATGTAATACTATCTACTTCTAAAAGTTTTTTAACATTATACAACCAAGTTTTAAGTGCTGGATCTTCGGAGGTTCCACCAAGTTTGGATACTGACAGTTTATCTCCAGAAAGATAATAAGATCCAGTGTCTGTCAGAGTGGTTTCTTGGGCATCTACAATACCAACTATATTCAAGACTACTTCTTGAGGTGTATTTCTATTGACATGTACAATAAGATTAGATGTTACTTCAGTAGCAGAATCCCAATCTTCTACGACGTTGTTAACAGAACGAGTACATTCAATAAACTGGTTGAGAGACTTTTCTTTATATTGAATAAGTTCAGTACCACCAATAATAAACTCACCATTTCTTTCAGGCCAACCAATAGTTGAGTCTACTGTAATAATACTATCTGTGGTATTGAGAGGTTCTGCAAGTTTTGTTTTATAAGGAACTACAAAAGTACCTTGAATAGTTTCCTCAGAAAGAACTAATTCAAAAAGTTCTACATCAGAAGTTTTAATAGAGATATAGTTCTCAACTAAGGCACTAGCTTCCCCAATGTTTGGGTCAGCAATATTAGCTTCTTGTACCAATAATCCATCTTTAATATTAGTAGGATCTCCACTAACTAAGGTGGCACGAAGAATAGTATCGATAGACCAAGTTGCTGCCGATGGTTTTGTAATCTGATCTTTAGGATAAGATACTGTTACTTGCTCACCATAAAGAAGTTTGAACAAATATGCAACACTAAAAGAAGTTCCTTTTGTGGAATAGAAATCCTTTACAGATTTAATAGCATTTCTTACATCAATCTTTTTATAGTCAAGTTCAGGAACATCAGGAAGAAACTGCTCTGTATACTTATCAAGTAATCTCTTTACAAATAATGCATCTAAACACTTTACTTCAGTTCCCTCGGTTGCAGAAGCAGCAGTAGTATTATTGGAAAATACTGCATTACCAGATTCAGTGTAATCTACGATTCCACTTGCAGCCCTAGCACAACCTTCAAGTTGTGCTTTATTATAACCTTTACCACTCTTTGATACAGAAAAACCAGTAATCTCATTCAATCCAATCTCAACAGAAGCCCGAGCTTGTGGGGGATCCTGGATAATAACTGTAGGAGGATTGGCAGAAGAATAACCGCTACCAAAGTTAGTGATGTTAATATCTGTGATTCTCCCATTAAAAACAGAAGCAGTTGCAGTTGCACCACTACCAGGATCTTCACTATTATCTACAATGTAAACTGATGGAATATCGTCATATCCACTACCACCGTTCAGGAGTTCTACAGAAACAACTCTACCATTACCATCAACTAATGTCTCTAAAACTTGAGCACCTGTAGGATCGACAATAGCAACTCTGGGAATATTAGTATATCCCTGACCAGCATTTACAATATTAATAGAAGTAACTACACCATTTGTTAGAACTGCTTGTAAATTTGGTGCAATAGCATTATCTCCTGTTGGAGCATCAATATACACAGTAGGTGCAGTCGTATATCCAGATCCACCAGAAACGACCTCAATAGTTCCACTCAAACTACCATTAGTAATAGTAGCAGATCCTAGTTTTGCACCACCAGGTTGCTTGAAAGAAACTCTAGGAATAAACGTATATCCACTTCCAGAGTTTACAACTTCAATACTAGATACAGTTCCATTAGTAACAACTGCCTTTAGTTCAGCTTGCTTTGAATCTACATTTGTAGGTGCTTCAATGATTACTGCGGGAGGATTTGTATCACTATATCCCTTACCACCATCTAAAAGAACTGAGTTCTTAATACCATTTACAAGAGCCGTAGCAGCTGCCCCCTGACCATCTACGCTATTAATAGAAACCTTTGGGGGATACTTATAGTCATATTGAGATCCAGTTTCATTAATACTAATAGAAGAAAGTTCTCCAGAATCATTGATACGTGCATATCCTACTGCACCAGAACCAAAATCGGGAATAGGTGCTTCAATAGAATATAAAGAAAGAAGTCTTCCATTTAAAGGTGCTTCATTAAAGATGAAAATATCACCATCAATAAAAAAGTCTACTTTAGGAACAAGAAGTTCGTTATCATAAACCGCTAAAATATATTCTTCTGCAATAGGTTCATAAGATACAGCACTTCTAGTAATCTTAAACTCAGTTTGACCTTCTCCAAAAGATCCAGAAATATCATCAATAGCAACAATAGAATTTTCAACAAAACCACTTAAGAAAGTGATATAAGTACTAGCATTATCGTCACCAGCAAGTCTTGCTCTTGGTGCTGTCGTAAATACAATGTCTGTTCCATCAACAGTGTAATCTCTTCCAGGAACTAAAACTTCATTATAAACAGTTACAATAAGATGCTGTGCAGATGGAGCACTGATAGGGGAAGATTGAGATGTAAGAGGGAAGCGAACAGTTGTTCCATCAAACAAATCAATGATCTGAGCAAGACCAGTCCACTTTAACTTTACCTGATCATAAGAGATACCAGGGCTAAGAGAAATATTTGGAGAAGCAGTGGTCTTCTCATAGTAGATTACTTCGTCACCAATAAGGACTGATCCATTAGTATCAAGAAAACTATCGACACTTTCAACGACAATGGTATCACTCTTATCTGTAATATCTTCTACAACTTTAGTTGCACCATCCAGGATATTGATATCGAGTTTATCAATATCAAGATATTGTAAAAAGTTATTGACGATATTTTGACCTAAACCAGTTTTTTCTTGAGACCTATAATAGTACTCAATAAACTTATTGAACAGTGGATATTCTGTCTTTAAAAACTCAGGAGACTGAGAAGAAATAGACTGGGAGACCTTATTAATATTCATCTAACTTTAGAAGCAACTAGAATCGTTGATTGAACCAGAGTTCGAGATTGCAGGGATGTCAAGAACTGGTGGAGTTACATTGAAATCCGTTGGCGTCAAACTATTTAGAGGAATTGTTGGGGGTGCTGTAGTACCTACAGGTGCAACTGTAATCGAAGGAGTAACGATATTAATAATCGTTCCAGGAGTAGTTGCTGGAATGGTCGAGTTGTTTGCAGGAATGAATAATGTTGGTATTTGAAGATTAGTTGGAAGAAGATCTGGATTAGAAACTTCTCCGATTCCTGTTCCTTCATCAGTAATTGTCACTGCACCAGCTGGAAGAGCAGATGAACCCGTGCTAATAATATTAACTGGTCCAAAACAGATTTCACCAGTATCATAGTTTACAGTTCCTGCACTGTCATTAGTGTAGATTTTGCGAGTTCCTGTATTGTAGAAAGTTCTGAGATTACCATACCCATCATCCTCAAACTGTTGATCAACTCCAGGTCTATCAGCGGTTCTGAAAGTTCCAGAGAGAAGAACGGGTTCTTTTTTACATGGATTGCTACCATCTCCTGAATCGGATCCATCTTGACTTGGAGCACTATTGTAAAGATTTGAACCTGTAGAAATACAATACGTATTAGTTTGATTTGTATTTGGATTAAGATACTTCAAAATAGTAGTTTGAAGTGAAGTATCAGTAACACAACTATTTGAAAGACCGATCGCCTTTTCAAGATCTTGTGCTCTAAATGTAGAGTTGAAATTATTGATTTGAGTTTGCTTACCCCAATCATTTACTGCATTACTAATATCTGTTTCGATTTCTGAAGGATTAGATCCACAACCTGTATCATAACTTGCAAATATTTTTACATTGATGTAAAGATCATCTGGATCAGTAATAACAGGATCAATAGATGCCATAGCATATGGTCTTAAATCATCAGCAATCTGTTTTTTAGTTGCATCATTAAGTAAAGTTCCTGTTTTAGTAGAAATGACAATAAAGACTTTTCCGTATATGGGGGGATTTAAAGCATCACCACCATATGCAACAACAGATTGTGCATTGGGGTAAATATTTTTTGTAATGATAGCATAGTCTTGAGCAGTTACTGCTCTGTACTGAGCAGAGTAATATCTTGGTGCATAATACTTAATAGACTCTACACTTTCTGCACCATCTCCTTGCTGAGATTTGTCTTTTACTGTAAGATTTGCAACTGTAGGACCATATGTCTGACCAAGATTATCAGTAACTCTACCAATAAAGTTAAATGCAGAAACTTGATTTGCCTCTGGACCTGAAGTAACCAAATATTCTAAATCAACAACTTCACCATCTTTAACCGATCTACCAACACTATCATCACCAAATCTAATCTCATATCTCATGTCTTCCGTTTCTGACAAGAAATATGCTCGTGTAGTTGGAGTTACGTTAGAAACAGTTATAGCACGATTATAAAGATCATATTGAGTAGAAGATTCATTAGGTCTCACTTTTACCACTAATGTGGCAATATCAGCATCTTCTGAAGGAACTTTATAAGTCTGTTTAGCAAAGGTATTGACAACATATGAAAATGTAACAATACTACCTTCACTAACAAGCAGATTATCAAATACAGCAACACCTGTTGTCTGATTTACACTTGTAGTAACATCACTCAAGATATTCCAAACATAGTTGCCACCTGTTGCTACAGAACCCTTAGGTAACGTTACTGATGTTGGATATGAACCATTGAGTTGAGTAGTTTGTATCGAAACATATAAACAAGCTTTTGATGCAGTGATAGATCTAGGAACGTAGTTAAGTAACTTAGCAATATTAACTACGTTATCACGAACTGTTGCTGATGGCAAAAATGCCTCATTCATCGCCATATTAGCGTTGAACGAGGTATAGTAAGTATTATATGCTAATAAATCAACCAAGTATGACAGGGATGACCCATCAAAATCATAATCACTAAACTCCGAACGAGTCCTCAAATATGACTTGATTGAAGATTTAATATCCTCAAAATCTAATGCGGTTAGGTTATTTGGTTGCATTACTCGGGTCTCTGTAAAACAAATTCTATTGTTTCAACAATAGGTAAACCAACTACTTGATATTCAATACTAACATTTAATTTATTGCCTTCATAGATGGGGGTAACATCTACATTCGTAAGTTCTACCCTTGGTTCATACTGGTTAATGGTAGATCTGATTTCGTCTTCAATAGTATCGACAGTAAAAGCATCTAATGGTTCAAACAGTAAACTATTTACAGATGAACCAACCAAAGGTTGAAACGGTTTTTCTCCAGGAGTAGTTAAAATCAGATTTTTAACTGCTTGTTTGATGGAGTTATCATTAGTTACAACAGAGAGATCGTCAGTAAAGGGATTCCTAGCAAAGTTCGTCGAAAAATCTTTAAAACTTTTCGATTTTTTGAAATCAGCACCACCAATACGTTTTAGTGACATCTCTCTGCCATTACTTTATACAAATATATTTATCGCCCTTGTCCACGGTAACGCTTTTTAGCTTTGTTGCGAGAAGTGGAAGCATATTTGGTATGCTTTCCCATTCCTTGCCGTGTTTTCTTGGGGACAGACTCAATCATCTTGTCGCCCATCAATCCAACTTTTGCCCTTGCCATGATTAAATACCTCCTGTCATTAATCCAATAAAAACATTGATGCTTGCTCCAGTAACTACTGAAGTGCATGGAAAAGCAGGTGTAAAGTCTCCTAGAGGGTCCCCAAAGACGCTCGCCCGCCTTCCGTTAATAAAGACTGTCTTTTGGGTTGCAAAGTGCTTTCTAGGGTGTCCTGTAGGAGCCTCTCGACCTGCTACAGCACCTATTGTACACCAATGAGCAGGATTTGTCACGCAACCTGGTGGACAACCTTTTGGAATCCCTGTATAACACACTTGGTGAGTAGTGGGTGTAGGATGGGGAGTTAGTATATCTTGATCTACAATAGGTATAATCCCATTGATAAAAACATTTCTAAGTGCCCCAAGAGGTGTTGCTGGTGACTGCATCAATGGTGGCCAAAGTGTAGTGGCATTCATTAATGTCACGGTTTTAGGCACAATCTTTGGATCCAATGGAGGCATTGTACATCCAGGCAAAACACCACCACCCAATCCTGCGTGGTGTGTAGATCCTGAACCTGTCCCATGACCACTACAAGGTCCCTGATAGATTCCTGCTGCTCCTGCTGCCATAGTTAGTCTGCGAATGGATTACCGTATTCTTGTGCGGCTAATGTAACTGTCCTAGCTGCTCTTGCAAGATCATGCCATATTGTTATAGATCCTGTTGCTTCCCACTCTTGACATCCTGGTCCCAAAAGTGCGGACATAGAATATATCGATGTGACATCTGTTTGTGTAGTTGTATCACCTTCAGTTTCAGGTGTTCCTGGTGTTGTACCATCTTGATTCGGTGTTGGTGATGCACAAGAAAAATGAGAACATCCAAGATTAACAGGAGTGCAAGATAGACTTACATTTATAGTAGTCTTCACAGCATTGTCAGGACGATACTGCCGCATGATGTATTTAGTAAATGTTGATGCTTCTGGAAGACCAGTAAAACTACCCTGAACGGACTCTACTTTAGTCTCATCGCCAACTCTATATTCGGGATACTTTTCTTGTGTAATACTCGCAATATTTTCGTTGACTGTTTTCTGTGACCTTGGCAAATCATCTGCAATAACTTGCTTGTATTCACTATCGATATCTACATTGTCAAGATAGGTTATATCATATTCAGGGACGATCGTATCATACAATGGATCTGTTTGTTCATGAGTCAGTTTTCTTTGAGATTTTTGATTAACCCTCTCCCTATCAGGATCCATTTTAATATCAACAACGGGTTCTTGGTTTTTAATCGTCATTGTTTGTGGAACTTCGCTATAGACATCCTCGATTAACTGCAAATCTTCAGCAGACGCCGCGATCTCTCCCTCTGGAAGACTCTTTAGAATATCCTGAAACTCAGGAACCAAATCACTTCTGTATGCGTCATTGTTAACTTCCTCAGAGACATCCTCATTAAAGTTAGTAATAACAAGTTCGGGTCTACTTGTACTGTTATATCCCCTTCCAGGATTAACGATTCTGATTGCAGTCACCATACCACCAGCGATTGTAGGTTCTATTACAGCAAGAACATTATCACCACCGTTTTCAGCATCAACTGGTTCAATATCCGCCAATCCATCTGATGTAGTAACAACTTCAAAACTTAATCTTTCTGTTGTCAACTCTATCTCAAACTTAGGTTCACCATCAGCAGTAGATTCCCTTTGCAATGCTGTACCATTATCATTAGGAGCAGTAAGAGCTAGTTGAGGTGGATTCTGCATTGTGTTTAAACCAGAACCGCCAGTCGTAACTTCTCCGATTCTTACTCGTGCAGATCCGCCAGCAATAGTGACAACATCACCCACTGCATAGTTAATACCCGCAGTATTGATCAATACTTCTGAAATAGTATCCGATACTGTATTTCCACTCTCGTCTAAAACGCTTTCAGTGATAACATCTACGGTAAGTCCGCTTCCAGAACCCCCAGAAGTGGCAATATTTCTACCAGCAGTGTATCCAGAGAGGTCAGAATCGTCATTTAGAATCAAAAAATCCTGAAAATCGAACGAATATGCACCAGAATCGATATTTACGTCTGTTATAGACCCATTATCGTCTACTTTTACGAATGCACGCGGCAATACAATGCCTTTAAAGGCACCATCTGCGTCTTGATTGACATCCCCCGTCATAAATTGTATCGATTTATCCAAAAACTCGTACAATCCAATCAAAATAGCACGATCTACGATGCCATATCCCGCAACTGCGGTGATAATATGGTCTCTACTTGACGTATATTGAGTATCTTTGACAAAATTGTTACCATTTCCGTTCAAATACACGACATGATACGGAAATTCACCTACTTCAGTGTGAAAAGCACGGGTAATAGTGTGTCCATTTAGGACATCACCAACTCTTAATACGTCTGCACCCTCTACAGTTTGCTGAGAAGGGATATTTCCCACACTACTGATCCTAAGATTCAAGGTCAATGTAGTTACAGTGTTGTCTGGATGGCGATGATCGTAAGTAAGAGCAAATACATCACCAACAGAAAACCCTGTTCCGTTGTTTAGAATCTCTGTAGCAGTCCATTTAGTGCCAGAAAATACTGTCGTGGCACCAGAATCGTCATAAATCGGTTCAATCCTGAACTTTACTCTAAAATCAACGGCAGTTGCACCATCATTAAGGTCATAGATTTCAAAATCACTATGTCTGTCCTCATTAGTTTGCCATGGATTTTGAGGAGATTCATATGTAATGTCTCCTGTTCCATCCCAAGCATTAACATATGTTACACCATCATAACTAACCTCAAAACCAGTCACACCATTAGGCACTTGAGTTGAAAACTGATCATAACTAAGCACTAACTTGTTTGAGTCAGTTCCGATTCCAAATAATGTGGGGTGAGGACAATCTGGATCGCCCGTCAAATCTTGCTCAGCAGTATATTTTAATGTGGTCTTCGCTGGACTACAAGTAAATGCTGCACAAGGAATACACCTGATACGACCTTCTGTAGAACTAGAAGACGATGATGTTGATGTGGGATCGCCCGTTACTGGGTCTGTGCCCGTAGTTGTAGTCGTGGTCGTACTAGTTCTTGTTTCTGTCTCTAGGTGATAACATGCTGTACCTACATGACCTGCTTCATCTGAAGTGTCATACAAATATGCAAACCAAGTATCAGAATACCCAAAATCAAATGATAACTCATTTGGAGTGTAATCTAAAAATATTGCCGATTCGCTATAGTTATCTCTACCAAAGTTAGTCGTACAGTTATCTACTAATGACTGTTTACCACAAGTATTGCCTGGTGGTCCCTCTGATGTACTATAAGTTGTCTGTACAGAAGGATACATAACGTGGTTATCACGTCTGTCAGGAATATTATACCCGTGATCACCCTTACGAATCTCGGCAATAGGATATTCAGTAAAACTAAATGTTACGCCGCCCGACGTTGGAGTGTAGTAATAACAACTATCCTCATTGATACCAAATCCTGAACACTCCTCTACCGCTTCTGCTCGGGTCGCTGATGTGATACAAGGCATTATTTCTCTAACTCTCCTACTCTTTTATACAACTCATCAAAGTTTTCTTTTAAGTTCATATAATCATCATACCCTTCTGGTTTGTAGTATGTCTTCGCTGGTGTGGGTAACTCACTTACATACTTCTCAACCGCCTCTAAACGCTTTGCAACCGCTGTTAAACACTTCTGGATAGCTACAATAGCTTCACCAATCTGTTGACCCGTTAGACTAGGTTCAGGTGCTGCTTCTGTGGAAGCGGGGGTGGTGTTCTCTTCACTCATCTTCTGCTCTCCTTAGTGTAAATGCTGTGCCGTCTTCAGTGATCTCATACTCTAACCCTGTACCAATATCCCATCCCAACTCTTCACATGCTTCATAAGGAATCGTAAGGATAAGATCACCAAAATCATCCTCTTCTAACCTTGTTGTGAATCTATGGGACATAACTCTACATACGATTGATTACCTGTGGATTGTCTGTGGGATTATCTTTCTTCCACTCAGTCCATAGTGTATATAGATCCTCACGTACTTGAGAAGCATAAGATGATGCATAATAGTCTGCACACTCGTACATACGAGGGTCTAGAAACCTCTCTAACCTCAATAACTGCTCTATTGCCCATACACGAGTCTCTTGCCTCTCTACGCGGGTCTTAGCATCCATTTTTTACCTCAGAAATTTTTTTAGATAGACGTGAAAGTATTATCGAATAATATCTCAAGCGTCTGGGAACCTTTGTAGGTTAGGGTAGTGGCTGTTTTTTATATTTAAGGGGGCTAATTTAACTGCCCCCAGTAACATCGAAGACTCTCTAATAATCTCTCACATATTATACCTTACTCTCCACATAGTTGTCAACACATTCCCAACACCATCCGATAGATTTGATATAATCGAAGGGCGAAGATCTCGGAGTGTTTGGGTATGAATCTCCCAGGTCATTCCGAACACCATCGATATACCTTTCTAGATCATAGATGCTGTTGAAAGTTCCTCTGAGGGTCTGTGAATCATCGAAGATTAAGTACTGCATAAGTCTTGAAGATACTAGGAGGGTTTCTGAACCTCTACAAGGTTATTGTATCATGTTTCTGATACTCTGTCAAGTGCCTCTAAATGACACTGAGAGGAGCAATGATTAGCAATGGTGATGAGAGTATCTCCGAGGTGATTAGAGGGGGTTGACATCTGTTAGGAAGCGTGCTAAGAGTACAAAACCTGGAGACATTTAGAGAGGGATTAAACACACATAGTAGTTTATTTAATGTTTTCCACAATCTCCGCATAATCTGTGGAAAACTATCATTTAGTGTGTTGAGAGGTTTCTAACACATAGTCCCATCTTTCTGGGGGGACAACAATACAAACCTGACGAGTGATTGATTTAGCATGTTCCGCTTCTTCAGGGGGTTTTTGATACTCTCTGATGCAGATAGTTATGTAATGTTCATCGATGAAATTGACATACCCTTGAGTGTTATCGTAGATAACAAGTTGTCCTTTGTAGAATCTACTCATCTGTGGAAAAGTGCAAGTGAGTTAATTATACATTAGGGACGCATCATTCGTTCATATTGTCTCCTTTCGTAGTATTCTTCGATGTCATCAGGAGAGAGAATATCATCCCAATCACCATCACTTTCCACGTTGTAATATCGTTGGACAATCTGTTGAGATGGTGGGATCGATTGTGCAGAGTTTTTGAAGTTTTGCATCTTGAATGTTTGAGACATAGTTAATAGCGTTGATGCCAATGTTAGCACCGATGAAGATAACGAAAGCAGCGAGGATTAAACGCATTAGTTGTTAGATAGGAGATGGGGGTAATACTCTTCGACCTCTTCGATTAGTTCATCAACAGTATATTTTTCGAGATTTTGTTCTAGGTTATCGTATACAATGCGAATGAGATCTTTGAGGTCCATACCATCAATGATTTCGTTAATGTATGCGTCTTGGAGTTCATCACGGATGATGATGTTGTCGTTAGTTTGTGTCATTGTCATCAGAAAGAAATGGTGAACTGTGTGTTATTAGGGCGGACAAGATTTGAGGCATCTTGTAAGCGATCAGCAGTGAAATGTCTGGCATCATTATTAGACCAGAGCATAGCACCGATGATAATGAGGAGGAGAACTTTCA
>BCSF01000042.1_pt1 | contig 54076 bp, 44 predicted proteins | sample 1016431 | NCBI WGS metagenome assembly BCSF01 (sample SAMD00045685;SAMD00045686;SAMD00045687;SAMD00045688;SAMD00045689;SAMD00045690;SAMD00045691;SAMD00045692;SAMD00045684;SAMD00045690;SAMD00045691;SAMD00045692;SAMD00045684;SAMD00045685;SAMD00045686;SAMD00045687;SAMD00045688;SAMD00045689, study... | reverse complement strand
GGTATGGTACGCCCGTTATATTTTGATCCTTAACAATTCCATCTTGCTCTTGCTGCTCTACCTCTAGGTCCAGTCCAACCTCTTGATCTAGCACAAAAAGATTTTTGTCTTGATTTTCTTTTACCTTTAGGATTTTTTTCAGTAACAGCTGTTTGTAAATTACTACCAGGATTTTTCTTTTTATAGTCTTTAACTCCTGCTTCAGTCATACCTGCACCTTCTTCTACAGTACGAAAATTACGTCCTTTACCTTGTGTTGTTTTTCTAGGTTCTTTACTATTTCTACTAAACGGATTATTACTTTGTGTATACATATTTATTTTTTTCTACAGCTACCCTTAGCATATGGTTTAACTCCTGGAGTTGGTTCGTAACCTTCCCAACATCTACTATTTCTTGAAACACCTAAACCTACCATATTTAAAGCAGACTTTCTTTGAATACCACTTTCACTAAATGGCTTATCAATTTTATCGTAAGTTAATTTTGTATTATCTGAATACACAGGTCGGCTGGATAATACTCCGTCTTCAGGATCAACATTAACACCGTGTTTAGGACTAAAAAATGGCTTACCATATTTCCAAGCTTGATCTACTAAACTGTCTTTAGTTTGTTGATTTAAAGCATTAAATTTTGCTTTATCAGCTGGATCATAACCAAATCTTTCTCCGGTTTTGTGTCCTTCACCTCTGCTTTCACCATAAGACGTTTGTCTTTCAATAGGATTTTCAGCATCATCAGTTTTTCTTAATCTTATTTGACCTTTATTCTTATCATACATAAATTCACCTCTTTCCATCTCCATTTCTTTTCTGTTATCTTCAGGCGTAAGTACTCTTTCATGTTTAGTACCTTTCATTTTATGAGTTCTATCCATATATCCTTTTTCCCATTTAGCCCAAGCATCTTTTTCTCCAAGACTATCTTTAGCTACTTCGTTTCTATTAAAAGCTGATTTATTAGGTCTGATACCACTATAACCAGTTCTTACTTGGTCTAAAGTTTTTTCTGCTTTAAACATCTTTCTATGATGTTTTCTAGTTCCTTCTTTTAAACCTTCTAATTGTCCTAAAGTTTTGTCTAGTTTTTTTCTTTTTCTAGCTACTTCTTGTGTTGATAATTTTCTATCTGGTGATCTCATTTTAAATTGTTTTATATTTTGTTTTTCCGTTTTCGTCTTTATAAGCCTTTAAGCAACGATTTCTGTTTTCTTCTTTTGAAACATATGATACATGTATCCAGTTAGGATTCATATCTGTACCAAATTCCCATATTACCTGATCAAAGTCAAGCATTTCTCTTATATAAGTAAACATTTCAGCGTTAGATCTTTTGCCGTAAACATCGTCAATATCAATTGCTTGTCCTTTACAATGTTGACTAGAAGCAACTCCACCAATTGCTGTGTTAAGCTCTGGTGATCTAAAAAATGAATTTACTTTTATTGGTCCACCAACCCAAGCACGTAATGGTTCAAAAACTTTTTCAGCAGTAACTTTCATGTTTTCTAACTGAGTAGGGTTAGGTGTATTATCTATTCCTTTACGCTTAGCAGTTTGTGAATGTATTGCTTCGGCATAAGTTATGTGTTTACTTATATTTTCCATATTAATTTTCGCTAAAAACAGCATAGGCATATATCTTACGTTTTCTACCTTTGCTTATTGTGGCTATCAACTCTTTACGTTCTTTTACCTCTTCCTCTTTTACAGGATAATATTTAGGATTATTACTATTTAATTTTCTTTTTTTCATTTAAAATTGACTTGCAGTGTTTACTTCATTAATCGCGTCTTGTATTTCACTTACATCTGCTGGTAGCATTAAATCTAAACCAGCTTTAAAAACAGTTTCTTTTATACCATCTTTAAATATAACAAGTGTTGGAGCCATACGTACTTTGTATTTTTTCTTAGCAACAGGACATGTAGCTATATCTGCTCTGTAATATATAACATCTTTTAACTCTGACCATTTATCAAACTTATTAGCATCGTTAAATTTAGCATAAAACTCAACAATAATAGGTTTGTTTTGATCATCACCAAAAGTCTGCCTTTCATTTATTTTACTATCAAAATTATCATCTGTAATCCACTCTTGTGCACTCACGTTAAAAGATAGTAGTAGTAAAATTATATTTAAGTATTTCATATTATCTTCCTTTTTGTATCTCGTACAATCGTTGATCTATTTTTTCAATTGTTTCTTTTATTTCTTCAACATCTTCTTGCGTGTCCATAATTGTTTGACGAATAAGCTCATCTTTCAAATCATATTCAATTCTATCAATAACTGGTTCTGGTTTTTCCATGGCTAATGCTATATCTGCTTGTAAAGCAAACCACATAGTTGTTAACGAGACAACTCCACCAATTATTAATCCTATTGTTTTAAGATCTAGTGTTACTTTAGTATCTTCACCTATTTGCTTTGCCATTTTATTTCTTTTTACTAGCTGTTACTTTACTTTCACCTTTTGTTACTGTAACGTCTGTATCAGTTACGTCAACCTGCATTGGATCATCTTCTTTGTCAGATAACTCTTTAATCAAACTTTTAATTATTTCTAATTCTGGTTTTTCTTCTTTTTCTTTAGCACCAACAATATGTTGTAATATACCTATCATTGCCATCGCTGCAGTAGATACCAAACCAATTACCGCTGTTAAAGCTCCTCCTTCTAAAAATTGAGAACTTACTACTCCAATTACAACTAGTATAGTTATATAGTTTATAGCATGCTTTCCTAAATGTTTAGATGCTATTTCTTTAGCTGTGCTTTTAGCATTGATCTTATCAATCTCTATTTGAGCTAATATTTCTTCAGTTGTTTTTTTGTTGTTAAATTTCATTATTTAAGTGTTATGTTTAATCCCACGGAACTATTATATATTTTACTATCCCAAAACTTAGTGTATTCTCCTTCAAAAAATACACCAATATTTTTGCTTAATTTCCATCCAAATTGTACACCAGTTTGGTAATCACTCCATTGTTCTTTTTCAGCATCTTCAACTAAACCACCTAATCCCCAATTGTTTCTATTATGATAGCTAAAAGCTTCATCACCTTTTACATACTTGTGATATGGTAATAAATAAGAACCATAAGCATGAAGCCAGAAATTATTTTTGTAATGGTAATAATCAAAACCGAACACAGGTGATACCACGCCAAACGCATCAATATCCTCCCATATTTCATCATTATAACGATTCATTAGTTCAGTAAATACTGTTTGCCTAAATTGCAAATCCGTATAAGCTACAGTTTCACCTTCTTCATCAATCCAATACCAATCAGATACTGTTTGACCTGTGTAAGAATCTTCATACGTATAGTATATATCATCATAGCCATAATAAAAACCTAATGTATACCATGGGTTTACAGCATAACCATTAGCATCAGTTTCGTTTAACCATATTTCTACAGGATTATAACCGTAAGGTCTTTCATGTGTACGATATATAACTCCAGCAGATAAACTAAATTTTTTACCAATAGGTAATTTAGCTCTTACTTCTGCTGATTTGTAATCAAAGTTAATTTTACCTTGTTTTCTACTTTCTATTTTAGCAATATGGTATTTACCACTGTGTTTTAGAAAATATCTGTGATTTTTAAAAACATCATCTCTGGATCTTTCTTTTTCAGTATGAAATACATATTCAAAACCATTAATAGCTGAGTTAGGAGCTGTCATAGATACATTAGATTCAGTACCATCATAGTATTGCTTGCCTTTAATTTCATAATCGAATCTAGCAATCTTACGAATACCAAAACCATAGCGATAATCATAGTCATAATAATCAGTACCGTCAACTACAACAGGCACGTCATACAAGCTACCGTTAGGATTTGTTCTTACAAAATAGCTTGGTGCATTTTCTTTTGAGTTTTGAATATCTCCAGAAATATATACCGTGCTATATTTTAGAAAGTCTTTAAATAATTTGTTTTTTTCTTGAGCGTTAGCAGATACCGCAATAACCGCCGCAAAGAGGACAAATATCAGTTGTTTCATTTTTCATTATTTATAATTTTTAAACATTAATTTATATAACAGCTTGTTCCAAGCTTTCTGTAGTTTATCTACGAATTTTACAAATTTTTCTTTCATTTTTTAGGTTTTATATAATATTGTATCACACCATCATATCTTTCGATAGCAACATAATCAACACCGAGCTCACCTTTAGGTTTACCTGAATTTGGTCCTGTGAAAGGTACTCTTTTAGTAAAGCCCATGTTTTTAAATTTACGAACATCGTTTTTAAATTTTTCTTTTAGCTTCTCTTCTTCTTCAGCTTCTCTTTTAATTGTACTTTCTCTACCCCAATAAGGCAAGCCAAAGTTCCAACCGTTCCAACCCATTAACAATGCTATTCTTTCATACGTTCTAGTTTCTTCGTCAAAAGCTTGACTAATATTGTTATATTTTCTAAGAGCTCTATCAATAGGTATATTAGTAGCTGCAGATATTACTTGAGCAATAGCTAGATAAGCTGGGTTTTCTAAACTCCAACCTCTTTTCTTCATTTCTTTTCTATTCCAACTAAATGTTTTAAAAGCAGTTCTAATATTACGTACTTTAGCATCTAAAACAGGAGATATATCAAATAAATTCCAAGCTGCTTCTTCATATTTAGGAGATTTTTTCTCACTTTCATCTAATAATTTTAAAGATACGTTTTTAAATGTAGATATTATAGCACCACCAAATCCTAAACCAAACAATAACGAATCCATCATACCGTTTATGGTGTTAGCTACTTTATCTTTTTCTTTTTCATCTTCTTCGTCAAATGCTAAAGCAAACAATGCTTGTTGTAAAGAATTAAATATTAAGTTTTGTACTGCAACATAGTATATAACGCTTGATAAATTACTTAAATCACTTTCGCGTTGTGTCATACCTGGTTTTCTACGTCTATTAACAAGATCTAGTAAAGATTTCTTAGTCTTTCTATTGTACTGCATCGTAACATTTTGATACGATAATATTAAACGACCAAACAAACTAGCTTGTTGAGAAGATATTTTACTAGGATTACTTGACTGTTGAGTTTCTTCTGCTATAGCATAGAAATCATCAAACGCTTTAACTTCTGCTTCTTGTAAAGTATAATTCTTACCAGTTTCAGGATTAACTCTATTTTGTAAAGACTTGACTCTGTTGATGTAAAAAGTAGCACCACCTGTTGCAATTGCTAGTGTATCAAATATTCTAGTAAGTATAAATCCTTTATCAAGTAAATAAGCCAACATGCCTTTAAACCCACCTTTATTTGCAGCAGCAGCAAGTTCAGCTTCGTTGACGTTAATCTTTAATCCATCACGTCTGTTTACAAGATAATCAGAGTTCATCAGCTTTATAACAGTAGGAACATAATCTTTACTTGCAAAAGCTTTAGCAGCTGCATATATATTATTATCACCCCAATTTATAAAATTTACATTAGATAACATCTGTAGCGATCCAGATCTCATGTTAAGGAACATTGCTACACCAACAGATCCATTCAACCAGTCCATCATTTCGTTAACTTGTCGTGCTCCACTTCCTGTATATGTAGGTCTATTAGTACCTGTTTCCATACGTTTTAAAGAATCACGTAAAGCTTCTACATATTTAGAACCAAAAGCTTTTTCAAGCTTGTTCATATTTTTATCAGAGAATATTATATCTACATTTTCTTTCCACTCAGTTAATAGTTCTGCTCTAAATGTTTTATCTAAACCACTTAATATATCAGATTTTATATCTCCTGCGAGCCAATTAGCTGTTGGACCAGGATATTCTGCGCTTTTTTGTATTAACTGTAGTTCATCTGCAAATATATTTAACTCTTGATCTGCTTCAACTGCCGCTACTAATCCATCAATATCAGCTTTTGACATACCAGGTATATCCATACCTTGTTTATTCCATAAATAAACTCTAGTGGCTTGTGATTTAGTATATGATTTATAACCTATTTCTTGATTTAAAGGATTAGATATTAATGATTTAACACCTTTAGTTGTTAAGCTTGGAAAATTCTTTTTTAACGCAGCAAAATCATTTGCTACTGCTATTTTAGCAGATATTAATAGCTGCTCTGCTTTATTGTAAGGTTCTATTAAGTTTTCGATAAACCATTTTTGTTGTCTAGTACCTTTTTCGCCTTTACCAAATAAATAATATCCTAATCCTAAAAAATCATCAGCTGATGCTGTTATTTTAAACTGTCTAAGTATTCTTTTAAAGAAACCTTTATCTCGCTTTTTTCCTTCTATTCTAGCTTCTACATCACTAACAATATCATCGCTTCCTATATCTGTAGCGTCTTCAATAAGATCATTCATTTCTTGATCTAATCTATTCGCTTTATCTGCTATAGCTAATTGTACTCTTGACTTAACATCTATTTGACCTAATATATTTTTTACTAAATCTACGTTTAATTGTGAATCATCTGCAAAATAAAAATCATTATAACCTTGTTCTGCTTTACTTAGTAACCAATCAGCTTTAGCCTGTGGAGATCCATCTTCCAATGTAATAATATTTTCAAGAGGTATATTTAAACCTATACTATCTGCCCATAATTTAATAGCTTGTTGAGAAGCATTAGGTCTAGCTGTTACTATATAAATATCTTTTGAACCATATTTACCTTGACGTTTTAAAGCTGTTCCAGCAAGTGGACCTTTTTCTGTAGATAAATCTACATTATCAAAATTGCTAAAGTCAAACTCTGCTCCTTTTTCCAATAACGTTTCGTATTGAGTAGCAAACTCTGCAGCAGTTAATTCACCTTTTTTGCCATCTAATGTATATATTACTTTTTCTTTTGTTAAAGCCAAAGTATCGTCCATGTCAAAAGCACTTAAACCTTTAGGTTTTTTATTTATTTTTAATGCTTTTATTCTAGTTTTTAAAGAATTTAATAATGTTTTTTTCTGGTTAAAAGCTCTTTGGTTTTTCTGTAATATTGAAAAATTACTAGCATTTAATTCAGCTCTTGCGGCTTTTGCATTGTTAAGCTCTAATGCTTTTTTAATTCTTGACACAGCATCTTTTTGTGTCATCTTGCCGGTTAACACTAAATAAGTTAATTCATTTTGATAGTGTATATTATCAGCATTTTGATCTTTAGCATCAAGCTCCATAGTATATTGAGAAGCTATAGATTTACCTTTAATATACATTTTATTACTATTAAAACCAGTTTGACCTTGCCACGTGTTACCATTAATTAAATTATTAAAGTATCTAACTAATGGAGATAATGCTAAACTAGGATCTTTACCATTTAAAGCTGCTAATATAGAGTCGTTATATTCTTGTGTTTGTCTAAATTGGAAACCTTCATTTCTCTTAAGTCCTTTATATAGCAAACCATCTTCAGCTTTAGTTATACCAATCATAAAATAATTTTCTTTTATAACTGGCATAATATCTGCTACTGTATTATTTTTTACAGCTTGAAACAATAATAAAGCTACTTGATTAGAAGGCCAGACATGCTCTTTCTCTCCTAAAAATTTATTATCTATAAACTCTTGTGAATTACCAATAGGCATTGCAAACTGTTTAATAAAATGCCCAGCTCCAGTAGACGCTTGGTTTTGAAAAAGATGTTCTAACATTAGTAATGCCGCTGGATCAGATTCAACTAAAGCAGCCATATCGTTTAATAAAAGCTGCATGCCTTCATAATTGTCTTTCATCATTTTCTTATACTTAGCGCTATTAAACTCGCCATTGTATTTTTTAAAATATGAATTTTTACTTGCTAAAGCAGCTTGAATTTTCTTAGCTCTACTATTTACTGGTTTTTTACCGTGTTTTTGTTCAGCTTCTTTTCTTATATCGGCTAACTCCTCTCCAGTAAAAAAGTAATTACCTTGTTTACCACCTGTATTATAACCAAAGTTTATACCTTTAAAAAGCGCAGGCGGTAAAATAGGCCAAGCCTTATTTATTATAAAATCCTTTAAAAATTCTTTATGTATTTTATTTTTAGGATCTAGTGGTCCTTGTATTTTATAAGTTTTACCATCAGCTGCGACAAAATCTGTTTTTACATCTTTAACCATATCACGTAGCACTGTTGCTGTTGGCTGACCTGTAAATAATTCAAACAAAGGCTTAGTATTTTTTAACGCGTTTTTAAGAGTCTTAATTAAGTTTCTAATTGCTGTAGCAAAACCACTATCGTAAACCGCTGCTTTAAAAATTCTTAATGCAGCTTCCGCAACTAAATTTAAACCACCAGCAGTTAAACTACTTTTTCTAAACTCTTCTAATTTTTTAATAGCTCTTGTTAAAGCTTCTGGAGTTATGTCATCTACGTTTTCCTCAGTAATTTTATCTTTAATGGTTTTAGCTAATGTATCTCTATCTACATCTAAACTAGTATCTTCGGCTGTTCTTTGATCCATTTTAGATTCTAGATCGTTCATAAAATCTACAGCACTTTGACCTTCACCTAAAGCTGTTTGTAGTTTCTGCATAAAATCTTTATCAGCTTTAAGCTCTTGTAAAGATTCCATAGCAAATTCACTACTCATTTTCTTTAATAAACCTAATCTAGTAGGATTACTTTCTTTTAAATAATCTTTTACTTGTTGTACTGTCTCATCTGTTATCTCGCCTAAGCTAAATACGTCTGGACGGCTATAAGATTTTGTACCATCTTCTTTTACATTAACTTTATCAGTCTTACCTAATTTAGTTACGCCTAATATTTCAGATAAACGTTTAGATGATTTTATATAAGCAGCAGGTAATGCTCTAATAAAATCAGCGTCAACAGTATTGTCAACAAAGTTTTTATATCCTTTAGCAAATGTGCCGATTTTGTTTCCAATTATATTCCATAAACCTCTACCACCTCTAGCCTTTGAATCACCAAACATGTTGTTAATAGCACTACCTGTTTGACTTGTTGTAGATCCTTTACCTACTTGGCTTAATATTTCTTGACCAGTTTCATCTTTAATTTGTGATTTAGCTTCAGGACCAACTGCTTCATTTACCTTTTCATTACCACCTAAATATTTTTTATCTCTTTTAACATTTACTTCTTGCTCTTGAGCATCGAAATCTTGTTGTTGAGTTGTATCACCTATTTGAGGAGCTTTTTCATCAGACATACTAATTGTGTCTCCTTTTTGCCTAACATTTTGATCTACTAAAGCTTTAGATCTTTCATAAAATAAATTAGCAGTCTGTCTACCAATACCTTGATTGTTGACATCTTTGTTTGGGTTATAACTTAAAAATGTTTTAAGATATTCATTTTCAAGAAGTTTTTTAAATTGATCTCTTGAAAATAAACCACCTTTTGTCCACAGTTGATTAAGTCTTCTATTAATAGTTCCACCTGCTTCTTTTAATATTCTTTTTTGATCTAATGTGTTTTCAGAATCAAAATCTTCATCAGCATATATCTCATCTATTTTAGAATAAGAGTCTTGGTTTTCAGAATCTAAATCTTGTTGTTGATCAGTTTGTTGACCAGTAACGAATCCCATAGCAGAAGTATTACTTCTTTCATCTGCACCTTTAATAATATCTATTATTTGTTTATCAACTTCAGCTTTTCTTTCTATTTTATTAACAGATAATTCTTTGTTGTCAACAGATTTAATTTCATTTTTTAATTGTTTTTGCTCCATTAAAAGCTTCATCAACCTAACTTTTTCTACTCCAGTTACATTTGAAGGTGTCAACATAGACGCTTCTCTAATACGAGATAACTCTTCTATCTGTTTAGCTTTTTCTGATTTACTTAAACTATCATCATCTTCAATAGCTTTTTGTATTTTTTGAAAAGCTGCTCTACCGGCTTTACTAGTTGAAGAACCTGGTCTCATATCAATACCATAAGCAATGTCCTCTGCTTGTTGTATATATGATTTTTGAATTTGATTTAAACCAACACCTGTTGAAACCAAAGCAACACCACCAAATAATTCACCTTGTTTATAACCCATATTAGCCGCTTCCTCAATTTCATCCATTCTAATATTGCTAGTAAATATACTATCCATTTCTTTACCTTGCACAAACTTGTCGATGTAATTATCTGTTACTTGACCTAGATACTCTTGAAAACCTTCTGTTAAATATTCTTGAGCAGCATTAAGCTTCATACCACCGTATCCAGATATACCAACGCTCGCTAAATATCTAGTAATAGTATTTGATAAAATAGCTTTACCAACAGGTGTTTCAGCTATAGCACCTCCTACACTACCAGTTAATTTACCTGTTATATAATCAGATAAAAATTCAGTACCAGTAACTGCTACGCCAGCTGTAAGCGCAGCTCCTTGAGAAGTATATTTTTCAGGGTTTTTTAATGCTTCTAAGTATTCTTCTGCAGTAGGTTCTCTACCTAATTCTTCTGTTAAACCTCGCCTTATACCGTCCATATAAGTACCTCCGTATTCCATAGCTCCTTGCACCATAGATCCGAATAATATAAGACCTTTTCCTATACCCGCCGTGATAGCTGTAGCAGGAGTAGATGCTCCACCTGTAGCCGCTGTAACTACTGCACTACCACCTACTAACCCTTGACCAAGCATACTAGGTACCATATGAGGAGCTTGATCAATAAGACCAGCTGTCCTATCTAAAAAACCTTCTAACGTAAAAATTCCTTTTCCTGAATCATATCTTTTGTATTTAGACAATTCTTCATAAGCTTCCATCATCTGCTTAACATCTGTCATATCATCTTCCTCAACATCTTCAAGCTCACTTTCAGTTTGACTAATTATATCACCAAGCTTGACATCACCATCCATTATTTTAATATTTCTCAAGAATTTAGCATATTTACCAGCTTCACTTTCTTCTCCTAGTAACTCTGTGATTTCATCAAGAGTTAGATCTTTCGCTTCATCTGAAGTTACAGATTCTAAAGCTTCAGATACCATTTCAAGATTTGATAAGTAATCTTTAGCAGGAGATTTTACAAAAAGATCTCTTACTGCTATTTGAGCTTCATTCCACCACGTACCAACAGCAGCTGGTTGTTTAGCTAATTGCTCTCTGTTTTTAGCTATCCATTCTTTTAATTCACCCCTAACACTATCATCATCTTCGTATCTATTTATAGTATCATCTATTTTTCTTAAAAAAGGATCTTTATATCTCTTATAATCTATAGCCATTTCTTCAAACTGAGAATTAGCTGCTAAACCATATTCTTTGTATAATCTTTTTAAACTTTCATTACCCTGTAGTCTTTCACCTACACTATTATTATACCAATCAGTAAACTCTTGTTGTACTTTTTGTAGTTTTTCATTAGTAATGCTTTCGTTTAATTTATATTTATTTCTTATTTCTATTAACTTTGCTTCTGCTTGTTGGTCAACTTGTTTTATAATACTGTCTTGTATATATTTAAATCTGGGATCTGCAGAAACAGCAGTTATAACAGCCGCATTCATAGCGTTTAAAGCGTTTTCATCATCGCTTAAACTATCATCTTCCATGGCAACCATTTGTTCAGGATCAGGTAGAAATCTTTGTATATAATCTTTCATGCCTTGATCAACAGTAACCATATTAGCTAACTCTTCTGTTGTTAGATCTATTTCGCCTTTTTTATATTGTTCTAATTTTTCTTCTCTAGCAGCTATAATTTGGCTCATAATTTTTTTATTAAGCTCAATACCCTCTGTTGATAGTGGATCTGGTTTTTCTTTGCTCTGCCCAGGTAAAACTAATTGACCTTTATCATTAACAAAAGGTTCTTTGTTTTCATTATCAATTTTTAACTCTTGCTGTAAAAGTTCATCATATAGCTTCTGCTCCTCGTCAGTTAATACAAAAGTTTCATCGCTAGTATCTTTAACTATATAACCATCAGGCATGTTAGCTTCTATTTCATCAATAGCTTCTTGAGTTTTAACATAATCAACTTTACCGTTTTCATCCAGTACAGGATTACTTAGTATATTTTGTATGTCAGAGTTGTATTTATTTACATCTTCTAAAAAATTATCACCTAGCTTAGCATCTTCACTATCTTCTGGCTGACTACTTTCAATGCCTAATACATTTATTTTTTGAGGTAAATCTAATTTTGTTTCATCTAAAATACTTTCATCTATATCGAACTCAGGGTCTTCAAAAGAAAGTTCTGCTTCATATTTATCTTTAGTATTTTCATTCAACCATTTAACCTTATCTTCATAAGATAGATTTCTTAATTTATTTATTACCCCACTTCTATTTATAGTAAAAGTACTTGTTTGAGATTCTATTTCTTTATTAAATCTTGAATTAATTTTTTTTCTATGTTCTTCTTGAAGATCAGCTCTTCTTTTGTCTTCAATTTTTTGATTTTCTAAATTTTTTCTTTCGTTTTCTGTTTTAGCATCAGCTATTCTTTTATTGTAAGCTTCTATTTCTTTCTTTTGTTTTTCAGCATAATCTTCCCAACCTTCTTTAGTTCTAGCTTCAGGAAACTCAGTTTTAAATTTTTCTAATTTATCACCTCTTACATTATACCGTTGCCAATTGTCACCTTCCTTGTTAAAGTATGTATGCATGGTAAAATCATCAACTGTAGCAACTTTTTTAGCATTAGGAAATTCTGTCATGAATTTATCTAATTTTTCAGGAGCTACGTTATATGTTTGTCCGTTAACAGTATATTGTGTCATTTATTTAATATTATTATTTAATATATAATTCCATCTCCAGTGGTTATTCCACTGTAAACTCTAGAATCAAGATCTTCCATCATTATATCTCTTACCTGTCCTAACATATGGCTAGTATATAAAGCGTTAAATAGCTTTTTTTGTTTAGGAGTTAAATTACCAGTATATCCAAATTTTTTAGTATTTTTCTTATCATCAAATACTTCCATTTCTTCATTGAATATTTTTCTGATCTCATCATCACCTAGATCAGTTAAGTCTTTACCAAGATCTGTCATTGTAGATTTTATTAAATCAATGTCAAAAGTGTTTATGTCTGTTCTCTTGCTTAATACTTGGTTGTAAAAAGCTCTAGCTTGTCCATCTTCTTCACCGGCTATATCACTATTAACATCTCCTGTAAACCCTTGTAATTGTTCAGCAATAGCACCCATTATTCTAGTATCATCTTTTAATTTACCTATATCAACTATACCTCTTCTACCTACCATTTCATTTTTTTCATCATAAACACCTTCTTGACTTTCAACATCAGTATCTTTCATGTATCTTTTTATATCATATTTTCCAGATCGAACTCCGTCTTTATAAGAATATATACCAGCCCCGGTTTCACCTAGTATATCTTGAGCTAGATTTTCTTCACTAGGGGTATTAGTAAAAAAGCTTTCATCATTTTGAGCCATATCCGCAAACGACGCGCTGTTTAAAGTATAAGTACTTTCATGTTCTCCAGTTTTAGGATTATAAAATCCTCCGTTTTCATCTTTACCAGTATATTCAAATACTATATCATAACTATTACCTTCGCCTTTTTGCAGCTTGTATTTGTATCCATTTTTTTCATTAAACTTTCCTTTACCACCAAGTATGTTAGAAGCAAGTTGACCTCTAGAGTTTTGACCTGGATCAAAGTTTCTAATATTTTGATAATCTAATTGATCTGTTAATTGCTCAATAAATGTTTTAACCTGTTTAGGACCTTGTTTCAACGCTGCTAATTCTTCATAAAGCTCATTACAGTTTCCATCAATTTTACATTGAGGATTTGCACCTGAAGTCAGCCTAGTAATCTCTCCTACTCTTTTACCTGTTCCTGCAAAAAGCTCACCTACAGCACCTTTAGTAACTTGATTACCTACATCATTATAACCTGCTTTATCAATTATATATGACTGAGAAGCCGCTCTACCCAACGCGTCTATTTCTTCACCTTTTTTTCTTTCAGCATCTATGTGATCTTGCTTTTTCTTAGCAATATCAGCAGCTGCTCCAACTATATCTTTTTGTAGTTTATCAAAAGCTGGCTGTTGTGAAACGTATGTATATTTTGGACTTGTATATGACATTTTATATTTTATTTATTTTTAATAACCACCCGGCATCCAGTCATCTTCAGCCCCTGTGTGACCACTGAATTCTGTTACATTGTTAGGGTTAAAAGGATTATTGCCGCTTCCGGCATTTACTTTCCCGGCGAGTACGCACTAGCTAAACTACTAGTTATACCTCCTATAGCACCTGTTAAAGCTGATGTTTGATCTGAAGCTGCTTGTGCCGCCATCATTCTAGCGTTATCAAGCTCTGCAGCAGTTCTATCAATTTTAGCTTGTTCTCTTTTATCTTTTTCTGAATACTCAAATAATCTACCTTGTGATTCAAGAGACTGCATTCTTTGAGCCTCGCTCATTTGTATACCTTCTATTCTAGATTGCTCAGCGATTCTTCTTTGCTCTAAGCTTTCTTCTCCTTGCGCTCTTAATTTTTCGTTTTGAGCCTCTTGCTGTTCAATACTAGCAGCTACTTCTTTTTTACTTTGCTTAGCCGCTTGAGCTAATGCAGTAGCACCACCTGCTCCACTACCCGTAGCCATTAAAGTATCTAACGTGTTGGCTAAACTAATATCAGCTTGTTCTATTTGCATTTCAGCAGCTTGAGTTGCTACAGATAGATTAGCATAAGCATTAGTCATTTGACTAGATCTATCAGTAATCATACCAGATAAATCTTGTTGATTATCATAAGGGTTTATAATAGCCTGTCTATTACTTTCAAGAAAATCTAATTTTCTTTTTAATCTTCTTGATTCTTGCTGAGCTTTTCTTTTTGCTCGTCTTGCTGCTCCGCTTCCTAAAATACCTGATAGTAAACTACCACCTATTCCTATAGCTGCTGATACTGGATCTACCATAATTATTTCATTATAAATTCTGAGCTGACTGCAAATAAAGATTTAAGCCCGCCGTTGTTAGTTGTATTATCTGTTTTCATTGTTACTGTTGCAAAATAACCTTTAATACCCATTGTTTGATTACCCCATATAACTTCACCAGCCATAGGTCCTGCTGTATTGTTTGGTATTACTGCATAGTATTTATTTTGTTTTCTATCAAAACCTGCTCGATAACTTATGTTATCCTCTGTATATAATCCTTCATCATAACTATATATCTTACTGTAAGCTGCATTTGTAGCTTGATCAAAGTTGCTTAACCAGTTACCAGAAGGAGTTACAGATGCGTCTTGTCCTGTAGAATCTGATATTAATGATGAAACTTCCCAACCATTACTACCTTCATAATTTATAGTTTTAAATGTTTTTATATAATTAGGTTGTGGATTAAATATAAACTGTATAGATGATGGAGTTTTAACTCCATAAAAATTATTTCTATCTTGATTTGTATAGTGCGCGTAAAGTTTTGATACATTACTTTTTGTTTTAGTAGAATAAAACTGACCTCTTGCACTAAACATTGTGTCTGGATCGTATGTAAAGAAGCTAGTCCAACCAGCATTTCTTTCATCAAACGTTAATGTTTTATAAGAACCACCGTTAAATCTACCTGATGGTTGTAAAGATATAACATAATTTTGATTATAAACATCATACGAACCTACAGCAGCACCATTAACACCTAAAGCAGATAGTTGATCTCTAAAGAAATCCATCATACCAGCATTAGATATTTCTACTATTTGAGTTCCTTGTATTTTTAATACTGCGTTTCTATCTTTATCAATAAAATATTTATTGTAACCATATGTAGCAAATGACTCTGGGTTTGTACCTATACCCCAGTTACCTAACACAGGTGTTATCTGTCCTATAACAACTCTACCAGTTGTTGTTAGACCAACACCTTCTGCTGTGAATATAGCATCTTTATCTATTAATGCTACATTAACTTTTCGCTCTTGGAATATAGTTAAATTAGTATCTTCAGCAAACAACTTTTGTATACTTCCTCCTATAGGATCTACACTTCTAGTTATTTCTTCTGCTACACTAAATTGATTTGTATCGTTTATACCTGTTCTGGAATTAAATATACCAGAGTATATTAAACTATTTCTACGATGTTGTTGACCATCATTATCTTCTACAATATATGCTTTAACACCAAAATCAACTGTAGTATTATTATAACCACCTCGTATTCTAGATTCTTCTATGTACCAATCATAACTTGCGTTAGATGCTATTGGTGTAGACCATTGAGGATGTGCTCTTGCTCCTTCAAAACTTTCACTACCATTGCTGCTAATTTCTGGAACATAAGGTATACCTTTTGCACTACTATTAGCAACTCCATCGCCGTATATTCTCTTTAAATAAAAGGAATTAAAATAGTTTACGTTTACTGTTAGAGCCATTTATTATATTATTACTTGTTTTTTTAACTAATTACTAAGGAGTACACGGTCCGTTGTTACCACAATAACCTGCTGCTGAATTATTTCTACACATACCATCTTTAAATTGTACCTGTACTGATGCATAAGCTGCTCTATCACCTGTTAAAGAGCTAGTTATTAATCTATACTCTCCTAGTTGATCAAACTTATATCTATAAGTAGTTGTGTTTACATTACTATTAACTACTACAGCTATGTTTTGAGGGTTGCTAGTTGCCGTTTGAGTATTAAAATTACTTTCAACTACACTAGCTATTTGAGCCCAACTACTTCTACTATTCGCATTGTTGGTATTAGGTGGTGTAAATGTTCTGTGCTGTATTATAAACGTTGTGTTAGCATCGCCAACAGGACCAGCAGAAGAAGTCATTGTTATTTCTATTTCTATAGTACCCTGGAACAACCAAGCTTTACAAGAGTTAACAGGAACTGTCGACGCTTGATATTCTTTTTGCGCGTTATATATTAAACTAGGATTAGAAGTTAAAGTATTACCTAAAGCAGTATAAGAATTTGTTACATCTCCCCATATCCACTCACCTGAGTTACCAGCTCCAGCTAAATTAGCAGTTCCTTGTCTACCACTAGCAATAGCTTTAGGAGCAAACGGAGTTCCTACGTTTACTGTAATATTTTGACTAGCACTTAAAGTACCTGTAGCTTCGTTAGCATCTTTTACTGTTGCAGCAAACGTATAAGCTGTTTCATCTACTAATCCCGATGCTGTTATTTGACCAGTAGTAGAATCAATAGCAAAGGTTGCACTAGAACTAGGATTAGAAACTACCGATCCAATACTCCAAGCTAATTGTTTATATTTATTTTGAGTACCGTTAACCACGGTTGCATCTTCACTACCATTTAAACCAAATAATTGTATAACATTTGGCCCATCAGTACTATCCATAGATACTGTAAAGTTTTGTTCATCTCTTGCAGAGTTACTATATATACTAGGAGCTGCGTTAGTTAACGATAATGTTATAGCGTTGTTTAATGAATCATTATATGTTTCGCTACCTTGAACCCATGTTGTATCTAAACTTATTATATAGACATCTGTAGATGTAGATGTATCACCATACCAATAATTCTTTTTTGCTCTTATTATATATTGACCAGCTGTGCTTGTTTGCTGTATGTCAAAGTAATTACTTATAGGTGTCAATGCTTGACTAGTATTTGATTGTCTAACTACTTTTGATATAGTAGGTGTTAAACCTGTAAAACTATTTATTTGAGCACCTGTTCCATTTACAAAATAAAAAGCATCTCCAACTTGACCGTCAACTGCTATTGTTTCTGAAAAAGTACCCACGTTGTCTGTGATAGCTACAATACCATTATAGTTTGTTTCTATCATAGCATTTAACTGTTCTAGTTTACCACATAAAGTTGTTTCCCAAAATATATCTAATAAAGAATACACTGGTTTTGTTTCTGCTACAGATAAAATAGGTTGCATTGTTCTTACTCCATCAGGATAGTTACTATCATGTTGTAAATATGTACCTCCAATTTGTGGAAAAGGTTCGCCACATACAATAGCTCCAATAGGATTACTATAATTACTCACTTGACCAACTTTCATTATAAAAGGATTCTGATCAGCAGCGTAGAAGGAAGCTTTATCAGCTACATCTCCCCAAGGTATAGAACCTGTTGGCATGTTTTTTACAGCTCCATAGTAATCTCCTGAACTATCTAATAAAGGTTTTAGTACAACTTGTACTGTTGAACCATAATCACCTTGAAAACCACTTGGTCCGTTCCAACCATATACTCTTTCGTTTCCAATACTATTTATTAAAGCACCTGCATTGGCTGGATTCCGAGGTATTTTGAATTCTACAAAAGGTACTGCAGCTAGCTCTGTTTCTTTTACAGTAGCTAGGTTTAATACATTTTGAACTAATTGCCCAGGATAATATTGTGTATTTCTTACACCTGTAGTTGTATTTTCTTTTGCATTAGGATTGTTGATTCTTATATAAAGAAGTTCATCACTATTAAACTCTTCATCAGTTGGTCCTACTTCTTGTAAATTTCTAGGTATTTTATTTATATTATCACTTAATACTGTAGAGAAAAATATCTTATTTCTTTCTGTTTCAATATCTGTTACAGCTGGACTAGAATTGTTAGCGTTTCCAGCACCTCCTAAAGTAGAATAAGGAACACCATTCCATAATTTATTTTGTATAGGTAAACCATTTACAAATCCTGGTAAATAAACATTGTAATACTCTTGTTCCTGCTGTTTAACTACAACTTTATAACTATACCAACCTAAAGGATTTGCGGCTCCAATAGATGTTACAGTTATTCGGCCTCCACCATCACCACCTACTACAGTTAGTACATCGTTTACAGAATAACCACTACCACTTGTTATAATAGCATATGATATAATCTCTCCTCTTGGAGGGTTATTTGTATCTATTGCTGTAACTCTAATTTGAGCACCACCTGTTCCCGCTACATTATATGTTTTATCAACCTCAAAACTCCTACCACCAGCTGTTAATGAACTACCAGTAATACATCCTTCTTCTTGATAAATACCTGGTTGACCAGGGTCTGTTCCATTACCAAAAGCATTATCTATTGTAAGTGTAAGGTTTTGACCTATCCAGTCTAACACAGGAACATCTGTAGCATCGCCTGAGTTTCTATATGGTACATATATACTAGAACCTTCATTATTACTTAAATTATCGTATGATGATAAAATTACATCAGACTGTCTACCGTAATAATCAGCTAACACAAAACCTATTTGATATGTTCTGTTTTGTTTAACAGTGCTATAAGGATATTCAGTTGCATAATCAGAATATCTAGCATCTCTTGGTGAAAAACTAGTTCTATAATCTATGGTAGCTGGAGGAGTCATTCGCTCTGTATAATTACCATATACTATTCTGTTAGCTATTAATTCTTGACCCAAAGCTTTTACAGGAACTCTATCATACACTCTGGTTGTTTGACCTTCAGGAAGTGTTTTATAGGGTTTGTTTGATTTATAATCGTAATCTATATAATTTTTTGTTACAAAACCTGTTATATCATCATCATAGTTTATAGATGTTGTTGATGATACACTTGATAATTCAATAGTGTCTAAAACTTTAACAGCTAAAGCATCAGATTCTCTATATAAAATATCTATATCTTTTACATTGTAAACAGTATTTAACTCTGTAAGATTAGTTGGCAACGGTATTTTCAATTTTATACTATCTATATCATTTTCAAACCATTGTATTATTGTACTTGTGTAAGCATCTACCTCATCTTTATAATAATTAACATCTTGACCTGTATCAGGTGTTATTTGACCTAAACTAAATTGACCAAACTGTTTAGGTATAAACATTATTTGAGTAAACGGAGCCATTAAAGAATACTCATTGTTTTCATATCTAAACCTATAACTAAATCTTATAAATTTATCTTCTAAAAATTTAGAATCACCTTTAAAACTAGGGTTATATTCTGGATTTGTACCTATTTTTATAACATCACCTACTTGAAAACCAGTAGCATTAGCGCCTCCCACAGAAACAGGACCTGTCATTGATTTATCAAATGTAATTCTCCATCTATTATATTGCGTGTTACTAATAGCTAAGGTTGCTACTCTTAATCCTTCAGTATCTGCATAATAAGGTAATGTAGTTCCTGAAGTTGTGCTCTGTAAATTAACTATATCTCCCACTCTAGGCAAACCACCAAATGATGGATCTGTTATTTCTATGTCTGTACTTTGTTGATTTACTGCATCTACTGTTTGAATAGAAAAATTAGATAAATACTCTTCACTAGTATTTTTCATAGTAGTTCTACTAAAATCTATTATAGTTCCAGCATCTAATCTAGTTATTGCTTGAGCAGGTGTTCCACTAGTCATAGCAGGAGAAACTTTAAAAGTTCTAAATGGAGCCACTGTATCTACAACTTCTGTAACTCTAACAGGAGGTACTTGATTGTTTATTTCTAAAACACCAGGTGCTTGAGTTTTATTGTTAACAGTTACTATATCGCCTACTTTAACATTAGGACAACTAGTAGTTACTACTATTTGAGTAGAAGTGTTATTAGTATTATCTAACTTCACTGTTGCAGTTGTTCTTTCTAAGGGAATAATAGGATCGTAAGGATAATATTGAGCAACTGATATTTGAGATTCAGTTGTATAAGCATTAGGTTGTTGTGCTGTAATAATATTTATTCTTCTTGGTTGATTAAAATTATCAGTCCAAAATAATAAATCATCTATTAAATTAACACCATATATAGGATATTGAGTACTAAAGTTTAACCAATAACCATTTACTAATGTTGTTATAGAATAGTTACTTAGATTTACTTGTAATATATTACATGTGTTTGTAGTAGTAGCTCTAGTGTTACCATCATAGTTGGTGCTAAATAAGTAAGCTATATTATTTGTTTCATCAACAAAATGACCTATCACATGACAATTAGTACCAGGCAAAGTATAACCAGTGTTACCTAAAACATTTTCAAATTCACCAACAGTAGCACCTTCTGATCTACTAATCAATAAGTTGATAGCTTCTCTGTATTCACCTTCTGGTATAATACGAGAGTCAAGATCTTGATTCATTCTCCCTTTAAGAAAATTATTTTTTATTTCTGGCATTTAATTAATGTTTAATCCATTTAGATTTATTACGCATTACTTGTACTATTTCATCTAATTTAATATTAGATAGTCTTATTTTTGCGTTACGCAATGCTGCGTATCTTTGTCTTTTATATTGTGGAGCTATATTAACTGTATCTCTTCTAGTAGACATTATACTATATAATAAGTGTTGATACATAGCTTCTTCTGCTAACTTAGGCACTTTAGTATCTAAATCATAAGCTAAACCATCAGATATATATTCTAACAATATTAATTTACCTTTTAAATCGCTAGAAAAATTAAATGTTCCTCGTTTGTTATCAATGTTAAAAAATCCGTTCATCTGCATATTAACCGGATCACCTCCATATCTTTGACCATACCAACCACCTGAGCCATAAGCATTTTCACCAAACCAATCATACATGAATAAATCAGGATTATTAGAGTTCATAGGCCAAACACCTGTTATATTACTTGTGTTAGCTTTCTGCCATCTTTCATTTATAACTGATGTTCCATCTATATTGTCTCCAAAATTATCTTGAATTATTTGACCTTCTTGACTTTGTATAGGAGCTTCCCATGGACTACTTGTTAGTTGTGTAGGATATATAGTGTGTTTTATACCCATACCATCTACCCAAGATAATTTAACATAATTAACATAATCTTGCGGTATTGTTAATGAAAGGCTATCTGGAACTGTTAATTCCTGAGATTTAATACTTTTTAATGTATCATAGCTAAACTCTTGTAAACCACGTTTAGCATGAAATATAACATCTGTTCTGTTTACTCTTGGTATCAATTTATCTTGTCCAACATAACCTACTATAAAATTATTAATAATATCTTTCAAAGAAATATATTCATAACTACCGTAGTTGTTTTGTAAAGCTTCTTGTTTTAATTGTACTTTTACATATGTACCTATTGGTTGTTGTGCTCCTAATACTATAACATTATTATTCTTAGCACTTGATAAAGTAAAAGTAGTTACAAAAGGAGCCCATTGATTAATACCATTAGGACTTGTGTAAATAAGAAAATTATTTAAAGGATAATCAGGATCGTTAGGATTCCAACTGTTTGCACTACCTAATACTAATGGAGTATTAAATGTAAAAGTATATGTAGCCGTAGCCACAGGAGTATATATAATCTGCGCACCCGCGTAATATTGTACATTTTGTTCTTGGATTAATCCTCCGTCTGGTCTAGGCATATCTTATTGTTTTGAGTTTTGTTCTTCTTGTAACACTTCTTGTTGAGCCACTTGTATTATTGTAGGATCATTTACAATAACTCCAGCATAAGCTAATACTCTCATTATAACATTTGATTGTTCTGATATATTAAGCTCAAAATTTGTAGATGCAGCTTGATTGTATTCAAACTGTCCTAAATTCCCAACACCATAACCCCACACTACATCTGCTGGTGTTTTTAAATATGATATAGTTATACCCGTTTGTATAGTAGTAGGATATACATATAATAAATTGTTCTCATATAAATATATAGGAAAATCTGTAGTGGGTTGTGTAAGTGGAGATAATAACAATTGTGTTATTTCGTTTCTTTGTGCATACTGTGTCAATGCTATTCCATTATAAAACACAGTTCCTAATCTATAAATATCATTAGGTGTTAAAGTAAAGTGAGGTCCCGCGTAAGCTGTAGCACCTGTTCTTTGGAAGAATTGTAAATTTTCTTCAATATTTTTTACACGGTTAGCATACTCCGTGTCATTTTGTGACAATCTATACTGCTGATTTAAATCGTCTTCATACTTTTCAAATATATTTAGTTGAACCTGTGTAGCGACTTTATTAAACTCGTCAGGTGTCATATATCCTCTTTGCTGTTGGTTAAGTATTAATAAGACTGTTTTGTATACAGTATTTACGTTTATTGCCATTATAGTATATTTTTATAATAAAAGGCGGCGTTAACCGCCTTATATTAGTATTACATGTTAAGAGAGTTTTTTATCTATAGTTTTATAAACCTCTACACCTTCATCTGTTTTAAACCAAGCAGCTAATGCTGAGTAAGGGTTTTCATCAAATGGAACTGCCATAAGTTTACGCTTATTAGAACCAAAAGTAAAACTTCTTTGATCTTGTGAAAGATGTATTATACCAGCTTCAACAGCTTTAATACCAAAGTTTCTCAACATAACGTTTTCATCTTTTGCTAATTCAATGAATAATCTAGCATTTCTTTTAGCAAACAACAATATGTCTCTTTTTAATTCTTTAGATGATAGCTCTGTTACAGCGTTACCAAGTTCTACTCTTAGTATTGCTTCAATCTGTTCTATATCCATTTCCTTAGCAGCATTTAAAGCTAAAATTTCTAATTCTAAATCTACTAATTGATCTTGCGCTATTGCTTGAGGTTTTAATTCACTATATCTTTTGTCCCTGTCAGGGTGATATAATGATAAAAGTTTTTGTAAAGCTTGTTGTTCTCTAGGAACAATTAAAGTACCATCTTTAAACATTATATGCTTTAATGTAACTTCTCCTTTTTGTTCATCTACAAACGGTGAAGACTGATTAGTTGCATATCTTAATGCTCTTTGTGTATTTGTTTCTGAATCAAAATATAGTAACGGATATTTTTCCGTATGTCTAGATTTTAATGTAAATGTTAATGGTTCTTTATCTCCTCTTAAAAAATAAGTTCTATCTTTTATTTCCCAAGTGTCTTTGACCTTAGGCTCTTTTTCTTTTGTTTTTGACATAATATAATATAATTAAATAGTTAAAGGTATTGGGCGCCGAAGCGCCCTAACCTTATATAAAAATTAAGCTGTAAATAATACGAAGTTATTTCTAGCTTGAACACATAGACATCTTTCAGATAAGAAGTTAACCTCCATAGCATCAAGAGTAGAAGTTTGTGCTCCACCAACTGAACCAGTTAGCCAAGACTTCATTCTTCTATCATCAGCTTGAGAAGCTCTATATCTTACATGTAAGAAAGGTCTTCTAATGTTTGTTCCTAGTAATTGATCGTATACTGTAGAAGTACCAGCTGGTATTAATACACCATCGATGTTATCACCGTTAACAAAGTTAGTAGAACCACCTCTTGTCGAAGCGTCGTTTAAGTATTTCCACGATGTTTTGTAGAAATCATATGAACCTCTTCTGAAACCAGAGAATCCTAAGTTAAGCGCCATATCTTCAGAGTTTTCAAATACACCGTAAGATGTACCTCCAGCTCCGTAAGAATTTTGTTGTGCTAACATGTTATCAAATAGTAACTCAGTTTTTCTATCTAAGAAAAGCATGTTTTCTTCAATAGCTCCTTGAGTATCTAAGTTTTCTAACACAGCATCAAAATCCTGTAAAGATCCAGCGTATCCAGAAAGTACATTACCACCGTTGTTAATAGCTGAGAATAAACCTTCAGTACCTATTAAACCAGCGTTAGCAGCAGCACCACCAGCAGCAGCAGCAGGGAATTGCATTCCAGCTGTACCAGCGATTGCAGATGATTGAACACCATTTGCTAATTCACCTTCTATCATTGCCATTTCTAAGTAATCTTCGAATCTCATTCTAGTTTCACCTTCAGCTTTTAGATACCATAAGTATCCAGAGTTACCATCTTCAGTAGCAACCTCAACCCAACCGATTTGAGCTGTATCAGAACCAGATACTGCATATCTGTCTCTAATGATAATTGGTTTGTTACTAAATGTAGTTAACTGAGGCTGAATAGATTGACCAGTAGCACCTTGAGAAGGACCATTAGATCCTTTTCCATATTCAGAACCGTATACAAATACTTTTAATACAGCACCTGTACCAGCAGCAGCAGCGTTAACAGCAGCTCTAGTATAAGGAATTACATCAAAGTTTTGAGCACCACCCGCATTACCTTGACCGTTAGCTCCTGTAGCTGTTACAATAGCTTTTACAGTAAACGATGGATCAGCAGGATCCATGATTACTACAGTCATGTTAGGGAAAATAGTGTTCACTTGGCCAGCAGCGATAGTAAGTCTGTTACCACCGTTTGCACCTACAGCAGAACAAGCTACACCATCGTAAGAGATGTGTAATCTGTTTTGCTCAGACCAAATTACTTGATCAGACATCATTGGCATTTCAGCGCCAACCATTCTTAAGAAGCCACCTAACGTTCTGTTTCCATAACGCTCTACCTCTGCTTCATAAATTTCTGGTAGATATTGTTGTGCGAAGTCGTTTCCTCCACCACTGTTAAAGTTTAAATAATTAGTAGTTAAAGCTTGAGTGGTTAACGAAGGTAGTAAACTTCCAAATTGAGGACTTAATACACCCATAATAATTGTTTTTAATTGTTAAATTTACTTCGTTTAATTCTAAGTTTCGAACTATCTACACCGTCTATAGCCTTGACCTTAAGACCTCCGATAAAAATATCACCCGACGTTTGACGAGCTTCAGTTGATGGATTTTTAGATCCTTCAACTACATTTTTAATTCCATCAGATTTCCCTTGCTCATAGAAATGATTTACAATTCTATCTATATTTTGTGCAGCATACATAGCTTTATGATAACCTTTCGTATCTTTAACATTACCTTCATTGTCTAAGAACTTCTCGACGAAGTTGTTTAGATTAGATTGATTCTCAGCAATTGCATTGGGATCTTTGACACCGTATCTAAACTTCTTATCTCCGACTTCGAAATCAAAACCTTTGAAATCATCAGAGAACATCTGCTTAGTGTTGTCAATGAATTTTTTATGCCTTTGCTCAGCTATTTCTTGTTCATTGTTGTAGCGGTTAAAGAAGTCCATAGCCTTTTTCTGCTCTTGCGTTACGCCGGGCCTCAACTTGATTTCGTCGTAATATTTTTGCTTTAAGCTTTCTAAATGGTTACGTGCTTCTGCAACTGCTTCTTTTTTAGCGAGTTTTCTTTTTCTGATGTCTCGCTCTTCATCAGTATCTGAATCATACTTAAACTTATCTTCCATTACAAATGAAATTTCTTCATCTGTAAGGTGTGGTTTAGTATTCTTATAATATTCTTTTAGTAAAACATCTTCATTTACATTAGAATAATCTGCGTTTAATCTAACATAATCTTGAATATCACCACCAGTTTCTTCCATAAACTGTACTAGTTTTTCTACATTATCTGGCAGTACAACTTTTTTAATAGGTTGTAATTCTGGTTGTTCTACTACTTGTTCTTTTTTAACTTCTTCTTCTGTTACTTCTTGGAGCGGAGAAATCCCTTCAGTAGTCTCACTGGACTTTTGTACAGATTCTCCCATCTCATTGCTATTTCCGGATGGTTCTTCCACAGGAACCTCCTTTGTTTCTCCGATTTGAATGGCATCGTCTTCTGGTTTTTTAGTTAAATCTACTTTAATAGGTTCTTCTGTTTTTACATTAGCATCTTTAGTAAGATCTACTTTTACAGGTTCGTCTTTAGTAGCATTGAATTTTTTCATTTTAGGTTTTGATTTCATTTTCATATCTCCACCTTCTGATTTGACTTCTTGAGTCACCTCAGGTTTTATTGTTTCTTTTTCTGTTGACATAATATAATAATATAAAATTAATGTTTAGTATTTACATACCTTCCTTTTCAAAATCAGTAGGCATTAAATTCATTTTTCTTTGCTCAATCATTTTACTTTGTTGCGTACCTTCCATTTTTGTACGTTTATCTTTACGATCTTCAATTGCTGCTTCTTTTGACTTCATAGCTTCTACCTCCATTCTCTTTAATTCCATATCATACATGTGTTGTATTTCCATTTCTTCTCTTTTAATTTGAGCTTGAGTTTGAAGTTTTTGCATTTCCATCTGCGCTTTTGCTTGCTCGTATTGAACATTAGAAGCTGTTAAAGCTTGTTGTTTTTGCATCTCTGCTTCAGCTGTAGCTTGTGCTGCTTGAGCTTTAGCTTGCTCTTGAGCTTGCATCATTTGCATTTGCTGCTCTTGAGCTTGTTTTTGTTTTTGCTTACGTTTTTGTTTTAAAACATCATTAGCTAGTTTAAGATTTTTAATTCTTCTAACGTCAATAGCATCTTCTAAATCTATACCTCCTTGCTGAATAGCCATTTGTATGTTTTGTTCAAGCATAGCTTTTTCTTCTTCTTCTGGTTCTAATTCTAAATAAATACCAAAATCATGAAGTGGTAAATTTTGTATTTCTGATAACGTAGCTACATTATAAGTAGATATAGAACTTTTTAAAGAATTAAGAGTTAATGGATTCTTTAATGAATCAGCTACTTTTAACGATATATTTTCACATGTTCTAACGGTTAACCATAAACTAGCCTGCATTACATGTCTTGTAGCTGTGTTAGAAGCATTAACCGCCATTTTTTGTAAACCTATTAACGTATCTTTTTCAGGCATACTGCCATCTCTAGCTTCATTTAATCCGGTCACATCTCTTATCATTTGTAAATAATATTGATAAGTAGCTATTAAACTTTGTATTTTTCCTTGACCACTAGAGGTTTGTAATTCTTGAATAGGCACTTTACCTGGATTCATATCACCTTCCTGTGTTAATGATCTACCAACGATACTACCAGTTTGAAAATACATGTTTAATGCTTCAGCTGGATTATAATTTGTACCATTACCAAGATCAACTTCAGCAAGACCGTCCATATCTAAAAATACACCATCAGGTACTGTACGAGCAATAACTTGTTGTAATTTTAAATGTGTTAATTGAATCATGTCTGCGAAACCAGTAATTCTACTAACAATAGAATCTATACGACCTTTATATAATCTAGGAGCGCAAACAGTATAACTCATTTCCACTCTAGTCGTATCAGCCATTGGTCTTGTCATGTTTTCAGCTAGCTTCCATTCAATAAGTTCATTGTTACCTATAACTTTAACTCCTTTATATAAGACCTCTATTTTTCTTTCTACTCTTTCAAAATTGTCATTAGCAGGTGGATTAAAAGTATCAGGCTTTTCTAATGCTTTTTCTAAACCACTATCTGTTTGCTTTATTTTAAATACCTGAGTGTTGTATGTTTTATATTCAAAAAATAAAACCTGAACAGTATTTTGATCGTATGTTTGCCAGCCATAAAGATTTTGACTAGTGTAAGCTTTTGTTTGTTGTATTTTTGTTAATTGATCATCTGTTAAAAAAGGAAACTGCTTTGCTATTTCAGGTATAGTCAAAGGTTTAACCTCTCCTACATAATAAATATCTTCAAAATGTGGATCTTCAGTATAAGAATATATTAAGTTAGCAGGATCAACATAATCAACAGTAACACCATTTGCTGGATTCCAACTAGTTTTAGCACAACCTATACCAAGTGTAACTAAATCATAATTAAATCTTTTCTTTATATTATCAAATCTATTCTTAGCTAAAGTATTATCAATCACCTCTTCTTCAGCTATTTCAACAGCTTCTTTATAAGAAAGTTGCATGTGTAAATCTAATTCTTCAGGCGAATCAGGTAATTTTGCTTCATCAGTTTGAAAATCATTAACTCCTAATGTTGACTGTAAATCTTGCAAATAAGGTTTAGCCAACATATCTTCAAGAATAGCAGTAGCGTAATCAGTTCTTTTCTTTAGTGATGTAGGATCTTGAGCAAAAGCTTTTATCTCATAGTTTTTATTATTCATACCGTTTGCAACTATATCTACAAACTTAGAGATAACAGGAACTGGTTTCCAGTCTAAATTCATATAAGACATATCACCATTAATAGCTAATTCGTCTTTATACTTTTGTACAGGTTGTTCACCTCTAGCATATAATCTTAATGTATGAAATCTATTATAAGACGTAGCAAATCTTGTACCATTACCGCCTTGTCTCCACCATTCACTTTCTATAGCTTGAGCTACCCTTCTTCCATAATCTGAAGAAGCTTTCTCAGCATCTGGCACAGTCTGGCTTGGAAAAGCGCTATTTGGATTTGCGTATGTATTCATTTATTTAATTATTTTTGATAACGTTCCTTTATTATCATATTTTTTTATACCTAAATCAATTGGTTTTCTTTTTCTTCTACTAACTGGTGCGTATCTATTTTTGTTACAAGCCATTATAGCAAGACCTGAACTAATAGATGCATCATGACTTGTTCTATTATTTATGTCAAAAGCAGCCCAATCTTCTAATGTTCTTTGAAAATATAAATCCCCATAACTATCACCATTAAATCCTATAGAATTTTCTATATATGATTCAATAGCTGCAGCATGAGCTTGTTTTATATCTTCACTTGAATTAGGTATACCACCTATTTCTTTTTCTGTTACTGACAATTTGTTCCAAACCTTATCAGGTCTGTTCATTGCAAAACCTCTATAACCTCTACGTTTAAAATGGTAAAGTAATCTAGGTTTATTATTTTCTACTAATATTGGCATACCGTAAAATACACAAGCCATTAGTACATCTTCAAAAAATATTTCTGCTGTTTGTGGTCTAGCAATATATTCTAAAAAGAAATGATCAGCAGGAGCATTTTCCATGCTAAACTTTGTTAAACCATGTAAAGATCCGTTAGAACCTCTTTTATCTACAGTACCTGATATATCATATGGATCACAGCCAAAAGCTCCTACATGCTCATTACCAGCATATTTAATACCATTTTTTTCAATATATCTATTTTGCAGATTAGCATCAGGTATCCAGGTTATAAAAAACCTACCTTGATTACTTGGAGCAAATATAACTCTAGTATCTTTTATACCATTTTCCCATAGAAAATTACCTTGTGTTACAGCTGATTTATTATTAGAATCTTCATTAAAATCTATCTGTTGATATATTTTAGTAAGATTAAATAAAGACGATTTAGACTCATCTCTAAAAGCATGTTTAGTAGTACGAGGGAATTGTCTATAAAATTCGTTTAAAGCATCTTGATCATTTTTTAATCCATCAACTTCGTTTTCCCAATATTCAATTACTCCAAGATCTATAAACTCTCCTTGTGGTCCTTTAACCTCTGTATCTGGGGTATTGAAGACAGGTACGCCAAAAGAATCAATGTATCCTTCGTAGTTCCATTCCATAGGTATGAACAAAGAATATAATCCCGAGCTAGTCTGTCCATTGCGGTTTCTTTTTGTAACATCTGAGTCGTCGTATAGTTTTTTAAAATTTCTACCACCTTTATCTAAAGCATTTGATGTTGATCCCATCATACACTTACCTATAATTCTACTACCTAATCGTAAGGTGGTTTTCGTAACCCTCCAGTTGTTGAGGATGTTGTTCGGCTTCTCCCACTTCCCCGATTCATCATGTACGAGGAGTTTGAGTTTCTCCCCATCGTAGGAGTTGTCACCGGTATTCTTCCAGTCGATGGTCGTGTCAAGACCCTCGAGTTCCTGTAAGGCTTCGTCACCGGTATTGGTGATGGAGCGTCTGGTAAATTTACTTGCGGGGACACGGTAGGCAAGCTCGGTCTTTGGACGGTCCATTCCGTCCTGGATGGGTTTGAAAAAGAAGGGATAATTAACTGATATGGGTACCACCTTATCTGTGAACATCTTCTTTGCATCAGGACCGGACTTGGATAATATACCATACCTACTGTCACTTGATATGGTTGCCAAGTTAACCACCTCTCCTGAGGCCATGAAAGAAAACCCGGAACGCCTGTTCTTAAGGTAACACATCCCATAGGATCGTGAATCTGCCTTACAAGCTTCCCAGAAAATAAAGAATAATCTATTTGACTCACGGAAGTCTGGTGCCCCGACGTCAATCTTAGACCACTGCAAGTACATGTAATGAGTGCCAGTAAGATAAGTAGGAACGTCTTTGTTATAAAACCAAAAACCTTCCTCCCTACGGGTGAACTCTTTATCAATGTAATCATACCATTTTTCTTTAAAATCGTCTGGATATTCTTTCCAGTCGAATACTGTTTTTATTCTTCCTAATACTTTTGGCAAATCTGTTTTTTGCCAAGTATTGTTTTCAAATTTTTGTACATCTTTTACTTTAGGTAAAGCTATTTTTAGATTTTGAATATCATATATATCACCTATAGTACCGTCTTTGCTTATAACAACTACGTCGTGTTCTTTATTATAACCATACTCCCATTTATTATAACGATTCATACGTTTTATAATCTTTGGTTTTATATGATTATCTAATACTTTATATAGAGTTTGCTGGTACATTACTTAGATCTTCTTTCTGCGAAACCACCAAAAGTTTTTTCTTTTTTAGGTTCTTCTTTAGGTTTATCTTCAAGCATATTTTGTTCCTCTTCTATTCTACTTAGTATTTCAAAAGCATCAAATATAGCTAGTTTTTTTGTAGCAGCTGCGTTCTTTAATCTGTCCGCGGAAATGTCTGGTCCAAAATCTATAATAGGCTCTTTAGCAACTTTAATTAATTCTTTAACTGCTACGCGCCCAGCTTGGATTATATTCTTCTTCGTTTCCTTTGTACTCATATTTTATAACAATATCATTTGATTTCATACAATAAATTCGCTTACCATCTATGATAAACTCCCATTCACGACCTGGTTTATAACCTATTAAGTCTCCTGGGTTAATATTAAGTGCTTCTAGATCATTATTACCTATTTTAAGTATACCAACGCACTTTTTCTCAATATCTGTTAATAGAGAGTCAGTTTCTTTTATTGGCATTACAAAACACCTATTCATAAAAGGAACCCAATTGTTTTCTTTTTTATGTAAATATATTTGATTCGGCTTACAGAAATATAAATCTTCTTTAAAATATTGACTACTATTTCTTTCTTTACCTCTTATATCATACCATCTTCTAAATATATTGTGATGTATTATTATTTCATCACCAACTTTTATACTAGTATTATAAGCTAAAGGTACTGATTTAACAACGGCGTGTCTGCTTACATTCTTGTGGTCTTCAACACTTGCGTTGACAATCAGCTCTTTACCATCTATATTTATTTTATTATTATATCTACCGTTTTTAGGTGTTATAATAAAATCATATATACTATTCATTAATATTCTAAATCATACTCGACAGATATAGCCATGTTAGAATTAAATTTCTTCCACGGCATAACCTCATCTTGTTTTTTTATATAAATATTATAAGAATTATCTACGTCATTAAAATCGATACTATGTATTACATGCCCGCCATAAACTGATTGACCTGTAGAATAATGCATAGCTTCGTTTTTATAGTCCGCGCCTATACTTATCTTTCTTATAACCGAGTCCATTTTTACTTTTCCTCAGCCTTCTCTTCTTCTTTTACTTCTTCGTAAGAACCATCAGTTAAATTAATATTAACTTGACCATACTTTTCTTCTAGTTCTTTTTTAGTTACGTCTAACTCTTTTAAAAACTCAGAATAAGCTTGCATGATTTCAGCTTTCTTAACTTCTAATGAACCTAAGTCTAAAACACATTGTTGTATCTTGCCAGTTTGTTCTTTAACTTTAGTTAATTCTTGTTCTTCAATTTTGTTTACTTTTTCTGCCATTTGATTTAATTTTAATTGTTATTACTTATAATTATTATTACTTATTAATATTCACTTTTACTTTTTAAATATACTACTTGCCTTTTCAGTCGTTCGACCTCCGAAATAGGCTAAGACGACCGACATCATAACCTTCTCAAAAGTATCGTTCCATAATTCATTTATATGAAAAGGTAATGTTTCTATACTATCTAGTATACCTGCAAAAGAAAATACAACAATACACCATACTAAGACTAACGGACGTACGTTTTTAGACATCCAAGAGTCTGACATAGAGTCTGCTTGCCATCTTGATGTTATAGCTTCAATCTCTTTTGTTTGTTGTTCGTAGATTATTTGTTGTAATTTTACTTTATCTTCTGCTGGAGCATCAGCTTTTGTTATAGCCTCTATTGCTTCTTTTGGCGATGTTACACCTTGTAATACATTTCCTAATGTAGGATTTATTACAGATGCTGCGCCAAACAATAATTGTCCAACGGTTGTATCTTTAAATTTCTTTTTACTCATAATGCGTCGTAAGGATCTGTTTTACTGTAAGCTTCTTTTTCCCATGGTAAATTTGGATTACCTTCTTTCATTTTTGATCTAGGATATGTTTTACCCTTCCAATAAACATTTTTATCATCATAACTAAGATCACCTCTCTTTATTTGATCTATATGTATTTCTTCATGTTCTATTACGCTTTGCTTAGCTTCGTCTGTTTGGTCAGGACTTATCAATATAGTTCCGTTTTTATTACCTTTACCCAAGCATCCCTCTTCTAGTTCTCTTTCATATACTGGAGAACCGTTGATATTAAACGGAGGTTTCATTTTAAATGCCATGTTATGATTCTTTTTCTTTATCGCTGTTTTGAAGCTTTGACCAATTTTTAATTCCTTTAGTACTTGTAGTGTTTTCTGCTATTTTTTTACCAATAAAATTACCGCCAAATAATGAAGCTACTGCTTTGTTTAATTTAGTATCTTTACCTTTTCTTAAAGCAAAATTACCTAATCCTTTAGCCATGTTTACAAAGTTGCTGTCTTTTTGAAAAATAGGTTGGTGGTTTTTACCTGTTTTACTCACGAATTTTGTTTTACCAGCGCTACTCATCATTTTATTAAATTTTCCAACTTTACCCATATCGGTACCTGGAAGCATAAAAAATGTTGAAGCTGCTCCTGCTTTACCAAACTTTTTAGCGCTTTCATAATCACCTCGAGCTAAAGCACCAATACCTCTAGCACCAGATATTGTAGCGTTAATTCCATCTGCTAAAAAACCTGTAGGATCAAACATAGATGCGAAATCTAATCCTGTTTGAACTTCGTTTATACCTGCTTTAAACTCTTGACCGTCTTTATCTTCAACTTCTTTACCATCAAAAAATACTTTACCACCCTCACGAAGTGTCATTGGATTGCCTTGACGATCATATCCTTTTTTAGGCTGAGTGTTGTATGAAGAGTTTTCCCATTCTTTACCGCCTTTTATCATATCTAGACTCTTTGAGTTTTCACCTTTTGTAATTGCCGCTTTCATTTCGTCTTTAGTTAAACCAAAAGTGTTTTTACCAGCTATGTTATATCCATTATCATAACTATAATCAGCAAGTTGTTCTTTAGTATATTCATTGTGGTTGTCTATAATGTTAGTGGCAACACCTTTCTTTTCTTCTTGCTTTCTTTCTTGCTCATAATCCCAACCCACACATTCACCTGCTTCATTTTTATTATCAGGACTACAGTGATATTTTGTATGATTATTTAAAGGAGATATTCTATTTACACCAAACTGCTGTAGGTAAGACATTAGTACTTTTTCTTATATCTTGACATTCCAGCTTTATCATCTACTGGATTATATTTTTCAAGATCTTTTTTCTCTTGCTTAGAGCTTTCACGCTTAGGACCTTTTGAAAATTGTTTAAAATCATCTTTTTGTACACCTGGTTTACCATTGTACATAGGATCCATTCTTGATATACCTTCTTTCTTTTCGTCGTATTTAACGTCTCCTGCTAATTTAGATATATGCTTTTCATCAGCTGTTTGATTAATATCTTTATATTTACCACCAGCTCTTTGATCGTCTTTAACATCTCTTTTAAGATAATCCATATGAGCTTTATCGTCTCTAATTGCTGCTTTCACATTTGATTTTGTAATGTGAGTATGCATGTGTTTGTGTATTGGGTGTCCCATTTTATTGTTATTTATTTGTTAAAAATATGCTATTAATTCACCTGCAGTAGTTAAAGTATTTGGCGAACCACCACCAGCGGCAGCACCTACTAAAACTTTTTGTACCATTACTGGAATAATATCTCCTGCAGGTACAGATTCTATAAACACTAAGTCACCTTGTAATGTTTCTACGTAGATATTTCCTGTTGTACCCACGTATATACAAGCTCCTGGTGAATCTTGCTCATTAGAATTAAATATTTTATAATCTTGAACTGCTACTCCTCCTGCAAATGGAAAAATATCAGCTGATAATAATAATGTATTATTGTCTACAACTTCTAAAACTGTTGCAACAGCTGGAGCATTAATACCTGACGCTACCATAGCATACATGTTGTATACAACCATACCTGGAGCTACACCTTCATTATTGATCGAACCATTAGCATTATATGTAGTTACAAAATTAGCATTTGTATCTCTCATGTAACCACTAGTATTTATCACTGCGGTTGTTGCACCAGTAAACTTAGCTGATGGCCCCGGAATATTTATTGTATTGCTAGGAGCTACCGGGATTGCGCTAGTATACGAACTTGCATTTATTATCATGATTTATTATTTTTTATATTTACAATTTTTTCTAGAAATACTCATTTTACTAGCTGTTTCTTTACTAGGAGCTTTTACTGATTTACGAGCTCTAGTTTCTACACTTTCTTCTGAAGTTTTCTTTGACTTAGGTTTAGGCACGCCAACAGGTTTCGCTTTTTCAACCATAGGCTTCATGCTTTCTTTTAAATCTACTTTAGCACTTTCTACGGTAACTTTACCTGCAGGTTTAAGATTACGATTCTTCATTGTTCTCCTATTCTTCATAGCTTTGTTTACAGAAAGTTCTCTTACCTCGTTAGCTCTTTTATCTTTTTTATTTAAAGGACTTATCTTACCATCTTTAATAGTGTAATCATCATCAGAAAGATAACCACCAGACATTTTACCGGCTTGTTTTCCTTTAATAAAAGGTTTAAAGTTTTTACCATCAGCTGGGCGAATAGTATCTTGTCTATTATATATGTTAACAGCATACTCACCTTTTTTATCTACTTGCACTTTGTCAAGATCTTGTCCAGGTATTTTCTTAGTATCCATTCTTGATATACCTTTATTATCTAGTTTATTAGACTTACTCTCATAATAAGCTTCTTGCTCATCTTGCTCAAACCCAGCTTCACCTCTTTTAGGTTTATTCTTTTTATTTTTTCTTTTTTGTTTTCTCTTAAACTTCTTATACTCAGGAGTATTTCTGTAGTTAGGATCTTCATAATCAAAATCACCTTGCTCAGGGTTTTCGTGACCTGATTTATGTCTAGACATACCCATTAAAGTTTCTGCAAGCTCTGCTTGTTTTCCAGTTCTAGCACTATAATCTTCTTTGTTAGAAGTTACTTTTTCAGCAAAAGCTTTAGTGCTCATCCCAGCTTCTTCAGCTTTTTTTCTAAAAGCACCTGGTCTTTTTATTGCTCCTTTAATCCAATCTCTATTTATTGGTGAAGTCTTTCTTGATATTGGGTTGTTTTGTTTAAATGACATAATTTATCCTTTTGCTACTTTAGTTATTGGTTGGCAGCATGCTTCTGTAGGAACATCTGCTAACTTTAATTTCATACCGTTGCTACCAGAACTTCTTCCTGGCGCATGCATTCTACCTTGTTGATCTAGTGGTCCGTCCCATATTTGAGACTCACCTACTATACCAACAGAATCTTTTTTAGAAGCGTGGGTGTGAGCTTTATCTTCTATCATATTTAATGGAGATTTGCTACGCTTACGCATTTCGTTCCAAGCTTCAGAATGCATCATATCTGAAGAACAATGATTTAGTGGTGATTTTTTCATAATTTATTTCTTTTTCTTGTTTTTAATTATACCAAGATCAACCCCACCTGACGCAACTACTTTATCGTAGTTTATAGAAGAAACAGCATGCAGCCTTTTCTTTTCTTTATCTGTTAAAGGTTTTTCTTTTTTTTTCGGAGATTTTTTATTATTTAAAGGACTCATACCCATATCTCTATCAAAAGATCCAGGTATTGAATTTCCAAACATAGCTCCAGCAGTGTTTTGAGTTTCAGGAGAAAAAGCGTTTAATGGCTGAATTCCTTGACTGGCTAATTGATCATTCGCTAAATCATTAGCTTGAATAACGTTGTCTGCTACATCTCCTTGAACAGAAGTAGCATACATTGGTTCTTGAGTACCCATCTCTACAGGATCCATTGACTCGTGTCTATCTTTCATTAGAACACCTACTTGATTTTCTAATTTATTTATTCTACCGGATAATTTTTTTCTGCCTCTTCCACTTCTTAAAGCGGCTCTAGCTCCTCCAAATAACCCGAAATTTAATGGACTTTTACTCATCTTTCTTTATCTTTGTTTACGTTATACATTGCTTGATACATGACTTTATCAGTATATGAATTACCTGCAACTAGTTTGTTTCTTCTTTCACTCATAGGTATATCATCTAATCCTAACATAATTCTGTATATCTTACTGATTAATTGTTTACCTTTAAATGATATTTTATATATATTGAATTTTTGTGTAGTTCTATTTCGATGTCTCCACACTACTATCCAATCGTTTTGTATTAATTTATTCCACCTTCTATTATTCCAACTAAAAGTATAAACACCTTGTTCAAAATCTTTCTTAGTAAATAAATTTATACAGTCTAAATAGATTATTAATTCCAGCTCAGCATCAGTTAAGCCGTTGTTCTTACAAGCCCATTTGCGTATTATACGATAATGTTTTAACAAGTTTAACTCTTTAAGATCACTTGCTTCTAGCTTTTTCATAAAACAACGACCACATTTTCTTGTCTGATGACATGATATGGTTCTTTTTCTATTTCTATTCTATGCGCAGCAGCTTTATCAAAATAAATTATATCATCTTTTTTTACAGCTACTACAGAATCACCTACATCAATAACTTCAGCTTGTTGAAACCTTACATCTTCTCTTTGCTTTTCTGTTAGTAATAAACCACCTTTAGTTTCTTGGTTTGGCTCTTCTATTTTTCTTATTATCAAGTTATTTCCTATCGCCCTCATGTAATCTAATATTATTAATTATACAATCAGTTGATAAAATAGTTGTTGCTACAGAAGCCGCGTTTATCAGCGCGCTTTTTGTTACTAACAATGGATCTATAATTCCACTGTTAATCATATCTACCATATTTCCTGTAACCACATCAATACCTTGACCATCTTTAGCGGGTATAGTGTATTCTTTATAACCAGCATTGTCTAGTATTGTTTTAAAAGGGGATAATATAGCTTTACTTAAAACTTTTTCTCCAGCATTATCTTCTTTCATATTTAAAGCTGCGTTAAGCAATGCTATTCCACCACCTGGAACAATTCCTTCTTTTATAGCGGCTCTTGTAGCACAGATAGCGTCTTCGACTCTATCACTTTTTTCTTTTAATTCTATTTCTGAATTAGCACCTACTTTGACAACGGCTACTTTTGCAGCTAACAACGCTAGTCTCTTTTCATATGCCATTTTTAATCCAGGCACTTTTTCCTTATGCTGTTTTGTGTGAAGCTCCTCAATAAGCTCTTGAACAGCAAATGGAGTTTCTTCAACTTGTATTATGGTATTATCTTTACCACTTATAACTTTTTTAGCTTTTCCTAAATGATCAACACTTATCAAATCCATGTCATCACCTAAATCTTCATTTATAACTGTAGCACCTGTCATTAAAGCTAAATCATTAAGTTTTTCTTTTTTAGTAAACCCATAAACTGGAGCATCTACTATACAAACTTTTATATTACCTTTCATTTTATTCATTGCTAAAGCCGCTAATACTTGTGGCTCTACATCTGCAACAATAAACAAAGGTTTATTATTTTTTATAACATACTCTAACACACCTTGTATTTTACGTATGTTTTCAATTTTTGATTCTACTATTAAAACTAGAGGATTATTTAATTCTGCAATACCTTTTGCTTGATCAGTTACAAAATGTAAACTTTTAATTGGTTTTGCATACTGCATACCATCAATTATTTTAACTGATGATTCTAATTCTTTAGATTCTTCCATCATTACAATACCTGTTTTACCTACTTCTTTAAATGCTCCACCAATTAGTTCACCTAATTCTGGATCATTGTTAGCTGATATTGTAGCGACTTGATCAATCATTTTTCCTTCAACTGGTATGCTAATTTTTTCTAAATAATTAACAACTTTTTTAACAGCTGAATTAATACCTTCTTTTAATTCTCTGGTATTAGTATAAATATTTTCTTCTTCAGAAGCATTTCTTAATATAGCATTAGCTAGTACTGTAGCTGTTGTTGTACCGTCTCCAGCTTCTTCAACAGTTTTTCTAGCTGCTTCTTTTAATAATGTTGCACCCATGTTTTCAACAGCATCAAATAATACTACTGAGTTTGCAACTGTTACACCATCTTTGGTGATAATTGGTTTTCCATGATCATCTTCCAGGATAACACACTTGCCGCTAGCTCCTAATGTGGAGCTAACAGCTTTAGTGAGTTTTTCTATCCCTTTAAATATCTGATCTTTTGCATCTTGACCGAAGTTAAGATGTTTCACAAGTTTATCGGACATAATTTAATTGTATTTAATTTTATTTAAAGGTTTTCACGACTTTTGGTCCTTTCAAAAAATCTACTTTTTTAGCATAATGTTCTACTGATCCATCAATAGCTGTTTCTGCTCCTTCAATAGTTTCTCTACGGGTTACGTCGATCCAAGTATCTTCGTCTTCTGGACTCTGGTACTCGGTTTGGTAGAAACCGTTAGCTAGTTGAACTATCCTCCAGTTTTTCTTATCTGCAAGATGTTTCCATAAGTTAATAGTTTCTTGGGTTAATTGTGGTTGACTATTCCACGTTCTAGTCGAATAATAAAACGTCATTTGGTTTGGGTTTTAATTGGTTAATAAAAAATTGTTACTATGTAATGCTAGTGATAGGTCCAACTTGTCCTGTTCCACCTGATCCAGTTCCTAGTAATTCAACTGATTGTTTAGCTGCAAACTTAGCTGTAGAAGCTTGATCAGTTAATTCACTTGGCTTAAGATAAGAACTTGCTTGTGGAGCATCTGGAGACGCTGTAAAATCCCAAGCTACATTTTCACCAGGTACCATAGGCATGTTCCAAGGTTGAGCAACACCTTTGATGATTTGCTCCCATAATCCTCTTTTCCAAGCTGCTTTTTGGCCAGCTGTAGAAGGAGGGAAACTTGCTGCACCTGCTGCTGCGATATTAATAACTGCAGTACCACCATCACCGTAAGTAATAGTTGTAGCTGTACCAGCACCGTTAACCGCAATAGTTGCTACGTTTGAGATTTTAAGTGGAGTTAAAACACCGCTTACATCTACATTTAAAAATTTATCTGCCATTTTGTTTATTTTAAATGGTTAAGGTTTACTATTAATTTTTTCGGATGTATAAGATAAGGTAAACCTAAAAAATACCCTATACACCTTATATGTTATTATTACCTGTTTTTCTTGATTTTTACTTATTAATTTAACAGTAAAGGTTCTTTGCTGTAATCTCTACCTTTATCATCAAATTTTTCACACATCCAAAACAATCCATCAGTTTTCCATTGACCATGCCATCTTGGCGCGCCTTTATGTGCTCTGCAATCATGTTTTGCAAATTCCCACACTCTACTTGAATTATCTTTTATTTCATCTAAAGATTTTACGTAATATAAATCAAAAGGTCCTAAGTTAGATGCTTCTTTCATTAAATCAGGTAAATCATTAGTTATAGCTCCAGTTATACAAATATCTATATCAGTTGTTTTCCAACCTTGTAATAATCCACCTACTAAGTATAATTTATAATCTTTCCAGTCTAATTTTAATAAATCTTCTAAACAACCCTTATATAAACTATCATCTGTACTTTCCATCCAAGGAACTAATGTACAGCCTCCATTTACATATCTTACCTCTCCATCTGTTAAAAGGTTTAAATCGCTTTTGTCTATGTTTTCAAAATATCCCATATTATATATCGTAATCTGTTAATTCTATTGCCACTCCGAAAGAAACGCCTCCAAATGTTGAGAAAGCACTTTTTTGATAAGCAAAACTAAGCACGTCTCCAGCTGAGAACGCGTTGTTGCTGATTGGCGTCCATGTTACAGAACTACCTGACAAACTTATTTCACTACTACTTATTTGTTGAGAACCATTTACATATAAGAATAATTGCGTTGTAAATCCGCTACTTAAAGTTCCACTAACATTTTTCATGACTATTTTTGTTAACTTACCAGCGTAAGGCATAGTTAAGTTATGGTTATAAGTTCTAGTTGAAACAGTAGATTCTGTGTTATTATTAAAAGGAACTACTATAATACTAGTACTATAAGCATCTTCAAAATTACTATTAAATAAACAAGGTATATCTCTATCATCAATAACTCCAGTTACACTAATTCCTGTACTTGTTGTTGTTAGTTTAGTATTACCACCGTCTTGCAGTTTAACATTAGTATTACCATTTATTAATACGGCTTCATTAGCAGAACTCTCTAATAATAAATTATCATTTCCATCATCTCCTAAAAAATGACCATCTCCAAAATTTATATTCTTTGAAATTCTTACTGCATCAACAGTTGTATCGTAACCTATTATTTCTGATGATGCACTTCTTAAAGCCCAATCATTACTAATTAACCTTAATTCACCTGTAGCATTTTCTATATATGAGTCTGTACCGTTGTGATATATTTGCAAATCTTGTGAAGCACCAAATTTAATCTTACCATTAGTACCGTCATTAGCCATTAGTAAATCTCTATAAGCTAGCATTGAGCTTATACCACCATCTAATCTTAAGTATTCCGCTGTGCCACCACTACCATTGTCACATTCAAATATAATATCTTTACTGTTAGCTCCTTGCGTAATTTTTAAATTACCTGTTTCATTTATTATAAATGAATCTGTACCGTTATGAAATATTTTTAAATCATCTCCTGCGCCAAACTGAGCATATACACTATCTAAATGTTGTGTATTCCTACTAAAAATTGTTTCACCTGCTCCGCCATCAACTCTAAAATATTCAGTTTCGCCGCCAGACATATTATCTGATTTAAATTTAATATCTCCGTCAGTAGTATGGCATGTTATTTCAATATTACCAACATATTCATTCAAATAAAAATTACTTCCACTATGGTATATTTGTGCGCCGTCATTCCAACCTGTACCAGAACCCATTAAAATTATAGATCCATCATTCCATCTAGTTGCAAGATTTGTGCCATCAGATCTACCACCATCTAAATAAAAATATGTTGCAATATTTCCACCACCAGTACCATTGTCTGCTTGAAAATACATATCTCCGTCTGCTGCAAATTCTCTAAAAGATAAATTACCAGTATAATTTTCTATCTTAGTATTAGAACCATCATGCCAAATTTTTAAGTCTTTACCTGTTCCTGCTTCAAACTTCGCATTATCAACAACTGAAACATTACCAGTAAAAGAAGCAGATTTATCATCACTTATTGTTAAAGCAGTTACCATGGAATTTAAAGTTGATCCACTTGAACCAGGAGGTGCTACTCTAAATATAATATCACCACCAGCGCCTGTTCCTTTTCCTTGACCTCCAGCTATCCACATGTGTCCACCAGCTATATCGTTTGTTGTTCCAGTAGAAGGTGATCCTGCATAAAGCACAGTAGCATGCCCAGTAGCGTCGTGAGCGGAAGCATCAGGTCCTAAACTTATTTCCGTAGCACCAATAATTTGATTAGTACCTCCTGATGCGTCGGTAAATGTTATTTTTCTACCAACTTCTATATTTCCTGCAAAAGTTGCGGTACCAGTTGTTGATATAGTTGCACTATTTAATTGACCACTAAAATAAGCATCTCTCCATTTATTTGCGGTTTTACCAATATCATTAACAGCGTTAGCATCACTACCCTCTGAATATGTACTTACAAAAGATACACTATCCATTTTAAATCCTCTACCACCGTCAGATGTATAAAAAGGTGCTTTAACACCATAATTAAATATGGCAAATCCACTATCTGACATATCTAACTGTAAAGCTGTTATAGTAGAACCGTTATCATTACCTTTAAATAATATATCTTTATCTTGTATTGATGAGTATAATGAAAGATCAGAACTATCATTTTTAAATTTACCATATTCAGCACCTGCTTTGAATAATCTTATGTCATTGCCACCAGCATCTAAAGTTATGTCTCCTGCAGAATCAATAGTAAAATCACCTGTTCCAATATTTATTTCACCATTCGCCCCGTTATGGAAGATCTGCATGTCGTTATCATCACCAAACTGTAACTGGGCTGAATCGCTATCTAAATGAACATTTCCTGTAAAAGTTGCGGTGGTTGTGCTCATAGTAAACAAATCACTTCCTGCTAATCTTATTTTAAAATTATCATCACTTGGGAATCCAAATTTACTATCATCTCCTGAATGAAGTATGTAGTCCGCAATTGTTATTGAATCTGCTGCTGAAACAGATAATGTACCTGAAACAGTAACATTACTAGCAAAAGTTGCAACACCATTTTGGTTAAATGTTAACGCGTCAACAGGGCTAGTAGCATTTTCAGATTGAATAATTAAGTTATTACCATTACCACTCCCAGTCCCTTTGTAAATAAATCTCCAGCCATAACTGTTTCCATCACCTCTATTACCTAAGTATATAGCTGCATCAGCATTGTCTAATCCACTACCTCCAATATATAAATAATCTGTAGCCTGTGCATATGTAGTTCCGTTTTTCAAAGTTAAATGACTGCCGTTTACTGTAACATCTCCTCCAAAAGCTATATTACCATCACCGTCAAAAGTGTGTTTAATATTAGCGCCTGGTGTTCCTAAGCCAAATTGTAATGTAGCAGAACTCGTACCACCGTTTCTTATATACCAAGCATTATTATTATTTGAGTTATCAAATATAGCGGCGCCGTTATTATCAAGATTAATGTTACCCGAAGCAAGATTAATGTTTCCTGTAAAAGTTGAATCATTACCACTAATAGTAATTGGAGCGTTTGTTAATGATTCATCTCCATTCCACATTGCTACTTTGTTAGCAGTACCAGTTCCAGAAAGAACACTTGTATTGTCTATTTTTTGCCAAGCATCTGTAGCTTGATCTGACCATATTACCCAGTCACCAACATGCCAAGTATTTGGTTCTGTTCCAGCTCCATTAGGTGTCGCTGTTCCTTCATGACTTACAATAAAATAATAACCAGGAACTTTATATGTACTAGTTGTTAAGTCTGGTGAACCACCTGCGCCACTTCCACCTTCCGCAGAAGTTCTAGCATCCCATAATCCCATGTATCTTGTTACGCCTGTTACAAGACCATCTACGTAACTTTTAGTTGTTAATATATCATTACCATCACTATTAGTTGTTTGTGCTGATTTTACTTTACCAGAGAAAGTAGCTACTGAATCTGTAGCAGCGGAGGAAGCAGATGTAATACTTAGTAAAACAGCGCTGCTATTGTCTGCTGTATTGTAAAATTGAAATCCATTACCACTAACACCTGTTGTAGCTTTCCATACACCGCTATAGTTTCTAAACTGACCATTACCTCCAGAATATATATTACTTGGTGATGTTATACCATTTGCATCTATGTAAAACCTACTAGTACCATCAACTGAAAATCGCAATCTATCATTAGAACCACTATCATCTACATATATACCAGTATCAGTTCTATCACTAAAACTATATGCTGGAGCGCTATTAGTACCATCAGCAGCAAAAAAACGTCTTCCAGATGATATAACTTCTGTATCGCCTGCTTTGTAACTACCACTTGCTCTTATGTTACCAGAAACTTCTAACACTTCATTAGGAGATGTAGTTCCAATACCTACTTTTAAGTCGGAGGCTATAGTCATAGCAACTGCCTCGTTACCTCCTGGATTCCCGCCTCCTCTATAAAAATGGAATTTGTTGCCATCGGCTGTTCCTCTAGAACTTAACGCCCAATAAACACCTGTCCAACTTGTTTGATTTGCAGCGGCTGTATGTCCAAATAATATATCTGCCGGAACGCCTGTTCCGTTTGAGTCAAGTCTAATATTTGCTCTATCATTAATAGCCCAATTTCTACCTACTCTAACACCCAACACATCTAATGGCGCAGTTGGAGAAGTATTTCCGATACCAACATTACCTGCGTTTGTTATTCTTAGCCTATCTGTGTTACTTGTTTGAAAGCTTAATTGCTGTGCAGATTGATTAGCCGCTATAATTCCAATAGCAGTGCTAGGATTAACATATAAATCTAATCGTTTATTTGCAGCTGAGTTTTCTTCAATCCTTATCCAAGGTGCACTACCTCTAACATGTAATTTTTTTGCAGGACTACTCGTTCCAATACCAACATTACCAGCGCCAGTAATTTTCATTCTTTCTCCCCAAGCAGGAGATGTTCCCCCATAAGTAACAAATGATAATTGATTAATACCCGCTATAGCTCCAGTATTATTTACAGTGTCGTCATGACAAAGGAATACACCTACATTATTATCATCTTTGAAACTCGAATTTACATAAAAACCAGTAGACCCTAACTGGCTTCCTTTACCTATAACTTCTAATTTAGACCCTGCGCTAGGACTAGTAGTTCCTATACCAACATTTCCAGCTGACGTAATACGCATTCTTTCGATATTATTAGTATTTATAGTCAATGGATGGTTTGTTTCCATACCTATAGTAGCATCCGAATCTCTAACATAAGCAACAAATTTAGCATTATTAGTTGTGTCTATTATTCCAAGAGTTGGAATAGATGATCCTGATATTTGTATGCCATCGTATGTAGTGTTTGATACAACTTCTAATTTTTTAGAAAGAGAAGTAGCGCCTATTCCGACACGCCCAGCATCTGTTACTGTTAACACTGTGTTATTATTAGTAATTATTCTGAAATTATCATTACTATAAAAGCCAAAATAAGTATTAGTATCTCCAGCATGTCTTATATATTGCGGTATTATAACATCATTTGGTAGAGCGCTATTAACTTCTAATATACTATCTCCTAAAGCTGAAGAGCCTGTCCATTTAGGTATATAACCAGTAGTTCCGCTACCAGTTATTGTACCAGAACTAGCAGAAACCCAGTTTGTACCACTACCTGTGGAACTTAATATCTGACCAGATGTTCCAGCATCTCCACTTGAATCTAATAATTTATCTAGAGGTTGTAACTCTGTACTTAGTTTTTTAATTTGTGCCATATCTTATGCGTAAGTTGAGTTAATACTTTGACCATCTGCTTCTACTTTTACTCTTGGAGTATAACTTTGTGATGAAGATCTTGCTTTAAATGTAAATGTAATTGTAGTGCCATCAGCTGAAGCAGTTACATCTAAATCATTAGTACCTTCGTCTATAACTTTTTTAGGTCTCCAAGTTCCTGAATCATTATAACAAGAATATACTATTCTTTGGTATTTACCAATACCGCCAAAACATGTGAACGTAAATCCGCAAGAAGCACCATTACTTCCTGTTGTTATTCCTGCTACTGCATTACCAGTTGTATCTAATGATCCATAACTTTTTGCATATGTAACAAATCCAGCTCCTGAAATAGCTCCATTTACACTCAAATCATATGTAGGCGAAGAAGTTCCAATACCTAAATTGCCAGTTTCAGTAAGACGCATTTTTTCAGAAGAGCCAAAGTTCCATTTAAAATCTCCAGAAGAAGATGTTAAAATAAAAGCATATCCGCCTGAATCCCAATATTGTTGATGTTTTACGGTTCCATTAGCTTTATTTACTAATGCACCTGTTAAATCGTTTCTTGAAGAGTTTACACTTAAAGAAAATGTATTTGCCGAAATGTTGGTTGGAGCTGTATCTCCAATACCTACGTTACCCACGCTAGTAATCCGCATTCTTTCTGCATCTCTAGTTTCAAATACCATATTACCATTAGCGTGGTCATAAGTTAAAGCGCCGTCATTCGCATCGGTTTCTTCACCAAACAATATACCGCCCCAATTACTAGAATTAGATAATATACTTATGTAGTTGTTACCATTTCGTCTAAATACAGCAGAACTTTCTGTATTAGGTGTAATATTAACATCGCTTACAACAACGTCGAGTAGGTTATCAGGAGTAGTAGTTCCAATACCTACGTTTCCTGAACTATTAACACGTACTCTTTCAGCGCCACTTGTATTTATTTGAAAAGTATCATTAGCGCTAAAACCAAAATATGTGTTAGAATCGTTTTGATGAGCAATATAATTAGGTATAATTAAAGTGTTTCCAAAAGTTACATCATTATCTGTAAAACTTATAGAGATAGCGGTAGAATCTATGTTATCATTATATATGTCAAAGTTTTTATTAGCGTCTTGACCTATAAAATAGTTTCTTGTACCAGATGTATTAAAGTTTATATAACTCCAACCAGTATCAGTACCTGTTTGATCAAGAGTTAAAGCAGCATCAGCATCTGTTGAAACAACAAGTTTTTTATAAGAAACAACCTGCGCTGACGTCATTACAAAATATGTAGGACTAGCATCGCTATCTCTGAAATTATGAGATGTACCATCATAATAAGCGCTACCATTACCATACAGCTCTATATTTGCACCACCAGTAGAACTTAAAATTAAATTACCAGTTGAATTTAAGCTTCCATTAAATGTAATACTACCTGCAAAAGTAGAGTTATTTGAACTAAAAGTAATTGGTCCGTCTGCTAATGTTTCTGAAGTTCCAGAACCATCCCATTTAGCAACTTTTTGTCCTGTACCTGTACCTGATAATACAGATGTATTATCAATCTTTTGCCACTCACCTGAAGAACCTAAGTCACTATTATAAACAACCCAGTCACCTGTATGCCATGAATTAGGCTCTGTACCAGATCCATTTGGTGTAGCAGAACCATTAGCGCTACATATATAATAATAACCATCTTGCTTTGTGACAGTGTTTAAATTAGGATTACCATAACCAGAGTTTAAACTAACATCTGGATCCCATGTTCCTCTATATGTTGTAGAGCCAGTTATACTAGAATCTACATATGCTTTAATACTTTGCTGTGTAGCTAGCGCTGTAGCACTATCGCTAGCCATATCATCTTCGTCTAATATTGTTGTAACTGTAGCGCCGCTACCTATTCTAACACCATTATTATTAGCTAATAATCTTTGAGCGTTACCGGTTACTAATTGAATAGAATCAGCCGTATTAAATCCAAACCAAGTATCAGTATCACCTATGTGGTAAATAGGACTAGCTATATTTACTGTTCCACTAAATGTTGTATTAGTTGCTGATATTCCATCTTGTAATGTTAAATAACCAGACATGCTTAATACAAGGGCATCAGAAGTTGTTTCAGTTTGTATTTTTAAAGCATTAGTATTAGGAGGAACTATAATCTGAGTATCATTACCACCAGTTCTAAAATGTAATTTAGATTCATGATTACCATCATCTTGATGTACCATTAAAACAGAATCACCTGCGTTTTTATAAACTTCAACTCCAGCAGTACCACTAAATGAATTAACAACTGTATCAGCTGCAAATATTGATCTACTACCATAAGCAGTAATTCCACCACTTGTAGTTTCAAGTTTTTTAGCGCCACCATAATACAACTCAACTTGCGCGCCATCAATAGCTCTCATCATTAAAGCTGATTCCGCCGCGTTAGTTACATCAAAATCTTGTGCAAGTATTTTTAAACTTCCTGTGCCTGCGTCTTGAATATAACTGTTATTTCCATTATGATATATTTTTAAATCTTGTGAATTACCAAGTTGTAATGGTACACCATCAATTAAATTTATTGGTTTGCTTACTAATATTCTTGTATTTGTTCCATCTAATTTAAAATATGTAGCCATACCACCTGCCCCATCATCTGACTGAAATACTATATCACCATCATTTCTAAACTGTTGAATATATAAATCACCTGTTCCACCTGATTTAACGTAAGAGTGGCTTCCATCGTGGTATAGCTCCATATCACTACTATCACCAAATTTTGCTTTCACATTATCATAATGTAGTGTTGATTTTACAAATTGAGTTTCACCTACACCACCATCAACTCTAAAGTATTGTGCGTGTCCACCTAAACCATCATCTGAATAAAACACTATATCTCCATCATCTGCTCTATTTCTAAAGTTTATATTGCCTGTATAATTATCAAACCAAGTGTCAGCAGTATTGTGGAATATTTGTAAATCATCTGATGAACCTAACGAAAGAATTTTTGAATCTATTAATCTTAAATTTTTATTATACTGTACTCTATTACCGCTACCGTCAACAAAGAAGTAAGTTTCAGTTCCTCCACCACCATCATCTGATTGAAATATAATATCTTTATCGTCAGCGTTATTTTGTATTACTATATCTCCTGTATAATTTTCTAAATATGAATGAGATCCTGAATGATAAACATTAAAATCAGAGCTAGTTCCAAGTTTTAATTTAAAACTATCGGGAAATACAACACCGCTTGTTCCAGTCATAGTACCACCAGCGAGGGGAAGATATGGACCGCCTGGTAATACACCACCAGATCCTGTTTCTATTATTTTACCACTTGATGTTACTGCTAAATATGTAGCAGCGGTTCCTGTATATGTTCCAGAGCCGTAAGCATTAATATATACTGATTTATCATGGTACGCTGTTATAATAGCGTTAGCTGTATACTCAGCTTGTCCACTTGACGCATCATAACCAACTTGCCAATTATTAAATGAAGCAGCATATGGAACACCACTAAACCATTCTTCTCCAGAAAGGCCTGAATCTACGTGAAAAGCTCCAGTAGCTCTTTGCTCATAACCACTATATAATAAAGAAGCTGTAGAAGCAGGAGCACCTGCTGTATTTGTTGCTTGTATTATTAATCTAGCTGATTGTTGACTTGAACTACCAATTCTTACAACATCACCATCTACATCTAATTTATATGCAGGACTAGTAGTTCCAATACCAAATTCACCGGTTTGCTTAACATTTACTAAAGAAGTACCATTGTCTGAAATTCTAAAGTTTCTACCACTATAACTACCAAAAGTATTTAAATCTATATATAAAGAACCTCCTGATTTTAAAGTAGAAATTGTACTATTATTTATAAGAACATCACCAGAATTAATTTGTAATTTTTCAACAGGATTAGTAGTTCCTATTCCGACTTTACCATCTTTAGTAATACGCATCCTTTCTGCATTAGAAGAACCGTCATATGTTTTAAATGATAAATCCCTACCAGTACCATTATAATTAATAACAATATTAGCATCACCATTGTTAAATGTCAAGAAACTTCCATCACCACCTCTAATATCAATATTTCCGTTTACAGTAAATTTTTGATACAACGTGTCATGTCCTACTCCTACTTTACCAGTAGAATTAATAGTCATAGCTACAGCACCATTAGTATTAAATACCATTGAATTATTACTGTGATTATAACGTATTTGACCAATATAAGAGTTAGCACCTGTACCATCACCAAATAATATATAACCATTACCGGTGGTAGAAGTTGTTATTTGTAAACCATTTTGATTGTCAGATGTGTTACCTACTTGTAAATAAGTACCTGCATAATAATAAGAAGTATGACCTATCAAGAATTGACCGGTCGATAAAATTCGAGCTTTTTCTATACCACTAGACGCTTCAAAGACTAAAGCTCCACCAGTAGTAGAAATACCACCGCTAACAGATCCAGACTCTTGAAGTTCAAGTCTAGGATTATTACCGGTGTCATTTATCTGAATCTCTGGTAGAGTATTCGTAGTAGTTAGAAAGTTAATAGCCATCTAATTTATTTTATTAAATTTATGCTACGTTGTTTAATAATACTGAGTATACATTATTTGCAACAGAGCCTGTCATTTTTATTACAACTGTAGTAGATGTTCTAGTTACATCAGCATAAGCTGTTGATCCATCTGAATCTTTAGTAAGTTCAACCATACAGTTTGTTCCATTTACACTAGAAATCCAAGCACTGGATAAAGTAATTGTAAATGTTGTTATGCCTCCAGCTTCAGCTCTTACCACACCTGTATCTGCTCCGTCTAAAGATATTTTCTTACCTTTTGCTTGAAATACGTTAGCGTACGTGAATTTTCTTGTATTATTTGAAGAATCAGTACCTGCTATCCACCCAGGAACACCTGTATCAGCAGTAAGCTCACTTATGTCTAATACTAAGTTTGCAGTACCAGCATTGTAGCTTACATCAATACCTGATGTTGCGCTGGCGTTTACGTTACCAAGACCAACAGTTGTTAATGTTGCAAGATCTGTTTCAGATTGTACGATTATAAAGTCAGCTTCTACAGATTGACCTTGAGCAGCTGCTGTTTGACATATAACCGAATCACCAACTGTAAGAGGTGTTGCTGAGTTTCCAAAGAAATTACCATCAGCTGTTACCACATAGTAATCACCGACTGCAATTGCAACTCTACTAGCACCTGATGTAAGATTACCACCGCCAACAATTGCACCACTACTAGCATTGAAACCACCTTTAAATTCTAGTAATCCAGTTAACGATGCTTGAACAAAAGCAGTTGTTGCAATTTTATCAGTATTGTCTCCTGTTGTTTGTGTAGTTGCTCTAGCACCATCTGGCAGTATTAATTCAGCACCTGAACCATATGCTCCATCTGCTAATCCTACTGTAACTGTACCGTTATTTTGCGCTGTTTCAGTTATTTTAGTTTCTTGATCAGTACCAGCTATTGTTACTGTTGAGGCAACACCTGAACCAGAACCTCCTTTTGTAAGTTCTAATACTGCAGTGTTTGCAGCACCAGCAGTTACTGGTAAAGTATAAGTTGTATCAGTATTAGGATTTGCTGGTAATGTTACTGTTTTAGTATTAACAACTGTAACGTGACCTGTTGCGTTACTAGTTACTGTATCAATTACTGTAAAACTATTGCCAAACGCAGGACTAACATTACTAGTGTTATCTGCTCTACTTGTAGTATCATGATTTAATGTTACTGATCCAGATGACCCGCCACCATTTAAATATGTTCCTGGTACTACTTCAGTTATAGTTCCAGCGGGTGCTAAAGCCACAATATCACCTACTGTTGTTTTCTTGTTTTCTGGTGTACCTGAAATATCATATACTAATAATTCATCTCCAGATGCTACACCTGAACCTAAATCTGTTCTACCGGTTATATCAAGTCCTACTACAGGAATTGGTCCTGTTGAATTTGCTACATTAATACCTAGTAAATTCTCTGCAGTTGCAGCATCAACAGCGGTTACGTCACCAGTTGTTGTACTAAGTAGTTCCCAGTTATTACCTGTTCCAGTTGCTACATATACACCAGGGTTCGCGCCGGTTTTATAAGCTAACTGACCTATGACATTACCTGAAGTTGGTAATGTGCCTAGGTTTTCTAGTCTTAATTGTAAAGCTTCGTTTTGATTAAATTGAAGCTGATTTAAAAATTGTATTGCCATTACGTGTTTAGTTTAAATAAGCAGTTCCCGAAAAGGTTGCTGTAAAAGTTAAAGTTAGTTGTGTTGTTGATATGTACTTGACTTCACCAAGTACTACTATTTTATTGTTATCCACTACAGTCACAGAAGGATAATCTCCCCACGTGCCTGGATGGTTTATTGTTATTACAAAAGGTGATGTACTTGCTATAAATGGATAAACACCACTTGAGTCAACCATGTTTTCCCAAGAAGTTCCAGTTACTGTTGAGGTTAACACCTGACCAGTAGCACCAGTTTTTCCAGTACTATCTACAATTGCTGCGTTAACCCTTAAGTTACCAGCAACTGTTATTGTGTTTCCACCTGGATATGCGTTTTGAGATAAGATAGAATCTTTTAGTTCTGTATCTACTCTTCCTGTTACAGGATCAGTAACATCAAAGAACAAAGGTATAGCTAGATCAGTTCCGTTAAACGTGTTAATTATAAACTTAGCTAGATCAGCTACTTTAAAGTTTTTTGTTGGCTGGCGTAACGTCGCATTTCTCTCAGTTCCCAATAATAAATCATCGGACTCCGGAAACGTAGTATCGTATGTGTATATTATCGCCATGCGTTATATTTTAAAATGCAGTCTTGTCTAATACCTGGTATCTTACTTTTACCTGCATTGAACTACCACCGCTGTTACCAACTGCTCCCGATGTGCCAATTATAAGTGGTGTATTCTCTGCAATTATCCCTTCTGAGACAGAACCGTTAAAAACTGTATCTGCAGCTGATTGACCAAATGTATTAGGCAAAGCACACATTGTGACATTGTTTATTTCTAGTCTGATTGATGCTGCAAATGTAAATGCTGGTGCAGTGTAATCTAAGAACGCTGACACTGCTAATACTTTTATATATTTGTTTGCTCCTTGAGCTGGAACTAATGTGACATCTGTTGTCTGTAACGCTGTCAACTGTGCTTTTGTAACAGTAACTGTGGTTTCTAAATAATTCTGAGTAGCCAAACTGTTAACTGCGCCGAGGTTAAATTGCACTGTTTTATTCTCCTCGGTGATAGGATCTACTTGCGTTCCTATGATATTATCAACTCCGGATGGTGTTGCTGTTGGATACGTGTAAATTATTGCCATTTGTGTTTGATTTTTTGTGATTCTTGTATATTAGTTATACTTACACATAATTTCTCTTTTTTACAACGTTCCTTCCCTTATATAAGGTATATATAGTATATATTATATATATATATTACTCCTATCTAGATATTATACGTAGTATAATATCATAAGGGGGAAGTACCTATTGCCTGAAAATGTACCGGTACCTTGCATAGTTCGAGAGTTGGTGTCCCCCCTCCCCAAAAAGTGTGCCAAACTTATAAAAAATTGACTTTTTTTTGAACTTTTTACATTTTTTTGTTAACAATTTTGAGACTTTTTAACTTTTTCTATACACAATGCGACTCATTAATGATAATAATATAAAGATTTATAAGAAATTATAATATATTTATATGACATATTGTCACACCATGACATATTGTGCAAGACATATTGACACATTTAAATAACTAAACAAACATACACTTTTAATTCAATACACAATGCGAAGTTATATTGATAATAATACTAAATAAGATATGATATTAACCATTAAAACTAAATCAACAAAACTAAATATACTTAAATTAATTAATACTCTTAATTTAAATTTAATAATATTAAA
>BCSF01000041.1_pt1 | contig 55201 bp, 63 predicted proteins | sample 1016431 | NCBI WGS metagenome assembly BCSF01 (sample SAMD00045685;SAMD00045686;SAMD00045687;SAMD00045688;SAMD00045689;SAMD00045690;SAMD00045691;SAMD00045692;SAMD00045684;SAMD00045690;SAMD00045691;SAMD00045692;SAMD00045684;SAMD00045685;SAMD00045686;SAMD00045687;SAMD00045688;SAMD00045689, study... | reverse complement strand
TCTTCTAGTTCTTCTTTAACGAAGTCAGCCCGATCAAAGTCACCAAGCCACTCTGCATCATCAATCTCTTTCTGTAGATCAATGTTGTACTGGTTGATAGGTATTGCGTATTTCATATCAGTTCTCCCGTTTGATAATCTTAAATATGTGACCTTCTGCGTCTACTATCTGTTCTTCATTCCATAGGCGTACATCATCATCATCTGGATGACAACAGTACACTTCAAAATCTTCTTCTCCAGATGCTACAAGAGCAAAGTTCATATTATATGTTAGGTGTTCCATCATCTCTCCTTTAGTGTCCGTAGTTACAGCCAATGCGCCATATGTCGCCTGACCTAGATTTAGTCCACCACTGTGCCTCACCACAGCAACCGTTAGCTGTAGCTTTCTTGTAAGCTGCGATGTGTAGCCCATCCTTCCAACGGTAGGCTCTGAAGTTATCAGCAGGGTGTAGCCCTGCCTTGTTTATCTCATAGAGTAAGTCTTCCCACACATCAGCAGGTACTCTCTCGAAACCTTTGTGTTTCCAGTTCGAGCAGTCAATGCCCTGTTCTGCTAGTGCTTGTGTCCATTTACTCATGTGTTTACCTTTCTCTTTAGCCATCGTAACACAGTCAGCATTACTATTATCTCTACATATATCACAAACATACTCACTGTGTCAATGTCTCTTACGTCTACACCTATACTCGCAAGGATACCTACAGTAAGCAGAAGCATAAAGTAAGCAAGCATAGGTGTTAGAAGTAAGATAAGCATCTTAGTCCATCCTTGTTACGAAGTACTCACCGTTAGGCAAGGGTAGTGCAAGCATAGCGTACTGATAGAAGTACACGTAGCCGTTTGGTGTGTTCATCTTAGCAACGTAAGGCAGGTCGGGGTCTTCGGGGTAGCTGTATGTACCATCTTCTAGTACCTCACCCTTGAACTGCCACAGTTCACCAAAGCCATAGCGCTCAGTCATAAACCTTACGATGTCCATGTCTGTACCTAGTACGACATACTCGCCTACCCAATAGGGCAGTATCCCAAGCATTTCTTTTAGATGCTCTTTAGGTACATCAGGGAATGCGTTTGTGTTGATTGTAAGTTTCATTGTGTTAGTCCTTATATTAGTTGCAGTTGTTCAGGTTCTTTGTATACGTCTTCTAGTCTAGGGTGTAGTACATCTGAGAACTCAATGTCACAGAAGTTACCACAGTCAGGCATAATCATCTTACTCTTACGCCCTGCATCAGGGTCAAGCTCATCTAAGAATACATTCTTGATACAGCTATTACCTACTACACGTTCAGCCTTAGCCATCTTGTCGAAGTGTACTGGAAAATCTTCTCGTATCTTGTTCCAATACCCCATGCCACCTTTGACGCAGCCAATGCAGTTGTTGTTACTGTAGCCTAAGTCATACATCTTAGGTCGCTTGATCTTAGCGTGACGTTCAAGGTAGTGTAAACTCTCAGGCTTGTTCATCTTACTGTCAATCAAAGGGAACAGAGGCTTAGCGTCAGGGTACTGTTCCTTAAATCTTATGGCTCTGTTGATCTCTTTCTTGCTGTACTCAAAGCCAAACACTTGCCCGTCATAATCCAGTTCTTTCTCTAGACGTTGACGCACTCGCTTCTTGAGGATCAACGTACACCTAGCACCTGCTGGTCCGTTGACATACTTATCTTTAACGATCACGTCAAACTGATCCTTGTATTTCTCAGGCGCACGTTCAACTATGATCTCTCTGTCGTACCACTCTTCGCATTGCTCTTTGAACCTTGCGTTGTCTGAGTGTGCGCTATCAATGGCGAAGTAGATAGGCACAACATTATCTTTACCGTACTTATCAATGGCTAACTTAGTAGCCACTGCACTTGTTACACCTGCACTCCACCACGCTATGATCATTACACTGTCTCCATACTGTTGAACTCATACACTGCACGAGCAAAGCCACGAGGCGTTGCACTGCGTATGTTCTTAGTCTTAGCAGACTTACCGCCAAGTTTCAAGTGTTGTCTGCTGTGTCCTTCCTCAGGCTGAACAGGATCAGTCCAAGGCATAGTGAAACCGTTGCCTGTCCATAGGCAAGTCTTCTTAGGGTAAGCATCCTTAGATGCGATATACTCAGGCCACACTGGATGCCTTGCTTGATCGTCAGGTATGTACCCACCGTATTCGTAAGGGTGGAATGAATAGTCTGGCTTACGCCACTTGGTTGCCAAGACAGAGACAGGGTTCTCTATAAAGTATGGTACATCTAGGTTCTCAAACAACCTAGCACACCACACTGCATAGCTAACTGCTTCATCTTGGAAAGATGGGTTGGCTTCTGCTTTCTTCTTGAACCATGCAGCACCTGATACAGCCAAATCAGTGCAGACAGGGTACGCCATACCAAAAGCCACATCCTTAAACATAAACCAATTAGTTAGGTCTTTGAGTGTCTGCTTGTTGTGCAGGTTTGCATATTGATAGATGATGAACCCACCACTGTTGAACATGTCAACTCTTGGTGTCGGATCATGCTGTATGTCAAAGGCATAGCAAGCATAACCTGCTTCTGCCCAAGGCTTGAGTGCCTCCCCTGTATAGTCATACAGGCTTAGCACAATCTTGTTGTTACTCTTGTCGAACATTACGATACCTCTGCTACCATACCAAAATATCTCTTGGCTTGGTAATCATCTAAAACATATTGCTTGGCTGTTGTCAAGTCTTGAATGATCCACGGACGCTTGCGTGCCTTGGAGTTGTAGCCAACAAGTGACACCTTCATGCCTTGTATTGTGGCAATCTTGGTTGTGTCAAAGTCTGACAGTTCAGCCATCTGTTCAAGGTCTTGCTCTTGCCTAGACTTGCCACCTTCAATCATTACCGTAAGCTTGAACGTAGCCTCACCGCCACCGTATCTACAGTTGCCAATGTCAAAAGTGAAACCGTCAATGCCGCTACTGTCAAGCACGGCTTGCAGTTGCTTACGTAGTTCTTTCAGTACTGGTTTTGAAAATTCAGTCATAGTCTTGTATCTCCTTTGAGTAGTTCAGCTATCGTGTGTAAGCTATCGTCTAGCTTTTTCACTGTGTCTTCATGTACACAAGAAAAGTAAAACTCATCTAGTGCTTTTAGTTTATCTCTTGCAGAGACACAATCATGCCATGCCTCTGCCAAGATATCCCTAGTCATGTGTGTCAGCACTTGATCACCCTGCAAAGTGGTGGAGCTTGCGTTCAGTGGAACGGTTAAGCTTGCGTTCGATGTAGATGCTACGCTTGCCAAAGTGCAAGCATGTCATGCATCCGTCAGTGTTAAAGCCTATGCGATTAGCAATCTTGCGCTTGCGTGTCAGACCTTTGACACCTGCAAAGTTGAAACGAAATCCAGTCGTGCCGTCATTGAGCGGTTTAGTTGCGAACAGTACAAACATTTTGTATCTCCTTTTGTTTGTCTGATTAAGTTAGATCATAGTTTAGTTCAGTTGTCAAGCCTAAACATTGTGAATACGTTTCCACGCTACCCAAGTCGCAGCTTGCATTTGGTAAGGTGTAATGCCGTGCTTCTTGGATGCACGTCTGTAACACTCTTGTAGTTCTGCACGTAGCTTCTTGCCAATGTTAGGCACTTCTTGCAACGTGCGGCGGTCATTGTTAGCGATGCACCAAGCGTGACCGTCTATCACGCACACATCATGCCCCATGATACAGTAAAAGAAGTCTGTAATCTTTGGACCTCGCAGTATGAAAGCTACATCATCATCTGAGTGTGGCATAGTCTGAAGGATAGACCAAGCCTTGTCTCGCATGGTGTTGTAGGTGCAGCAAGTGCAGTCTTCAACGTAACCACCTGCCACAAAGTTATCAATCATATTGAGTGCATCTTTAAGGTTCTGCCCCCATTCGTTAGTCGGTGACAGAGCAGCCACAACACCCACGACAATACGCAAGGGTAAGTCGTACTGGTCAGAAATCAGGCGGCACTTGTCGTTAGCTTCAGAGTACCATGTCATGCCGTGCTGCAGTTCATCATCTGTGCATTGCTTGTACACTTTGAGTATGTTGCGTGTGTATTGTGTCATGTGTCTATCCCCAATGTCCTTGACCTTCGTGGTCTAGTGGTGGTTCATCTTTCCATTGCCAATCGGGATTGATTGCAAGGTTCGGCGTGATATGTGGATCACCGCTAAATGCAAGTGTTATACCCAAACCACGGTCGCTGTCAAGCCCGTTCATCTCTGCGAGTAACTCATAATAGTCTTTACCACCAAAGTCACCATAGCCTTCATAATTGTCCTCACGCCAAGAGTTACCTTGATTGTCAAACATGTGAACAGTCTTAGCTTTGCCCGTCCAAATGTTCCATATCGGTTCTTGCGTGTCGTTTGTATGCCAAGAGAAAAATCCCATTGTCTTATCCTTCACGTTTACTGTAGTCAATTGCTGCATCTTGGATGTTATCAAAGTAGTGACCATGATAATATCCGTTGTCAGTGTGGTTGTGTAGCCATGTTACATATGGCGTCAATCCATTGTCAACTTTACAGAGTACAATTGACAAGTGATCCCACAACGGATGTGGTTTTTCTGATATAGTCATGCGTTCCATGTCTTACCTCATTGTTAGATGTGTTTAGTAAGATACGCCTAGCCCCATGTGTCAAGCACAAGTCACGGTTGGCCGCAATTAGACTGGGCGTATCCTGACAAAAGACATCCGACATTCTGTAGACGGACTGATGTATTTTACCGTTCTTGAGTTGGGCTTTGCATCCAACAATTATGTGCTATCCTACCCTTGCTCAAAGACGTAGTTCAAACGGTTTACGTCTATCGGGAATCTTCACTATGCCACTCATTACATGGCTCATTTTGTCGCATGTCAGAATCCACTGACTTGTAGTAATGGGTCGCTACACCCAACGCTTTACGTATCTCTATCGTACTGGCAAACCAGTCCAACAGTTTATTTATGTTTTGACTAGCGCCTTTATCTAGTCTGCGTTCTTTGTGTATTCAGTCTTGCATTTGGTCATTCTGTAGTCAAGTCTTAATTTTTAGTCTGTCTTCTTAGAGGCTCTTTTCATTATGCGTCTATGCCGGCTTAGTGCTTCAGTCTGTGCTAGGTCTTAACCTTGTGCTTTTCAGTTTTGGCTATCTTTCCGATGCACCCATTAAGCGCCAAGTAAAACGAAATCACAAGTGGATAGTTTAACGATTAAACTACTTTTTTTGTTCTGATGTATTAAGTTATTGAAAACAAACAAAACATTTTTTATTTCTTTGGGGTATATCTGCCAAGCTTGGCATGGGGGTATGCTTTAAGTTGAGTGCTTTTTGGTGGCTCTACTTTGAGTTGAGCTTTTATATATAATAATGTGCATCCATTGTTTGTTTTTCGTAAGCTGTACCAATAGTGAACCAATTATGTTGTGCTTTTACGGTGTACTGATAGCTTATCTGTACATTTACTCAATGTTTTCAATGCGTTACATATAGAAAAGCGTAGTGAATACACGTTTAAGGCGAGCTTGGCAGGCAAATGCAACCAAAAGTTGTCCAGTGCACGTATAAGGAGAGTGATGGGGGGCGTGCTCCACCGGGGGGTTAGGGCGTTATATATACATACTCTGCAACACACGGGGTTTTTTAAACAAGTGACGTAACGTAATGTATTGACACAGGCCTAAATATGTGTAAAACTGCGTAGCAGTAGCACCCTAAGTTAAACATTAAGTTAAAACAAAAGAATATTGGACTTAGGATAGTTAAACTTAAAGTTAAACTAACAAATATTAACTATTTTATAAATTAACTATTGACAGTCAACATAAAATAGTATACTCTTAGTATAGTAACTACAATAAGTATAACTATAAAGTTACTACTAGCGTGTTATAGGGTAGAATTACGTATATGTAGTGTCGCCTCACCCCTGTATCTCCCTCCATCACTACCATATATGTACATATACTCTGTAACACGCACTTTATTTTAAATAAAACTTGACAATGCGTAAAAAACCTGTACAACTATATGCGAGTGAAACTGTTATAGAAGACTTTTACAGTGCTATAGCAGACAACAACCCTCGTGCTTTACATAAAGTACACATACCTAAGTCAGATGTGTTCTATGTACGTGAGGCTATCTACAATCGCACTGGAGAGTGGTACTCTTTAGATCACGTAGAGAGAGCTATGTACTTAGAAGGGCATTTATCTGCTTATGAAGTGTTAGACCCTGAGAGAGAACGTGAGTATGGCTAAGAAACCCGACCCAAGGTTAAAACGTGCAGGTGTATCTGGGTACAATAAACCCAAGCGTACTCCCGGTCACGCCACAAAGTCGCACATTGTAGTCGCTAAGCAAGGCGATAAGATTAAGACTATCCGTTATGGGCAGCAGGGTGTAAAGACGAACCAGACAGCCGGGCAGCGTGAAGCATTTAAGTCACGCCACGCTAAGAACATAGCGAAGGGTCCGATGAGTGCAGCTTATTGGGCGAACAAAAGTAAGTGGTCCCCAAGTAAAACCAAGTCACCCAGCAAGAAGTGGAAGAAAGGGTCTTGATATAGTTGAGTAATGTAGCGGTTGTGCGGCGTAAGAAGCTGCCTAAGCGCAAACGCCCTATTCAGAAGTTAAAGAAACAGAGATACCTTCAGAAGAAGGCCAAGATGCTTAACTATACGACAAGAGTGGTAGTTTAATATGGTAGCTAAAAAGAAAAGCACAGTAAACAAATCGGGTAACTACACTAAGCCTACCATGCGTAAGAACCTGTTTAACTCTATTAAGTCTGGCGGTAAGGGTGGTAAGCCCGGTCAGTGGTCAGCTAGGAAAGCCCAGATGTTAGCTAAGCAATACAAAGCTAAGGGTGGGGGCTACAAGAACTAGCATGGCATTAAAGAAACCCCAGAAGAGTTTAAAGTCGTGGACTAAACAGAAGTGGCGTACTAAGAGTGGCAAGCCTAGTGCTAAGACTGGTGAGCGTTATTTACCTACTGCGGCTATTAAGTCTCTTAGCAGCAGTGAGTATGCCGCTACAACCAGAGCTAAACGAAAAGGCACGAAGGCAGGTAAGCAGCATGTGGCTCAACCTAAAAGTATCGCAAAGAAAACCAGAGCCTACAGGAAGGTAAAGTAGCATGTGGAACATTATTGGTACAGCCCACACCTTAGCAAGCCTCTTGTGGGGCTTCTTCGGTTGGTTAAAGAAGGTGAACTGGAAGACTGCCCATAAGGACTTTCCTAAGTGGCTACGTAAGAATATGAAATGGGTTGTTGCCTTTATTGTATTCCTAGCGTTTGTGCAGTGGATAGTTACGATATGAGTATCAGCTTAGGTTTAATGGATTACTTTCCTTTACCAGCTATGCCTTTTGATACGCACAAGAACATTGTATTTGAATCAGGTAAGAGTGACACTGTAGAGGTCACACGAAAAGCAGAAGATAAGAAGTCCGATAAGTACAGGCATGAAACTGCTTATGCTTATCACCCACAGAACCATAATAGGTTTACTACACAAGGACAGCACGTAGACTTTGTAGTAGCATAATAAGAGGTAGTTAATGCCCTATTTAACCAGCAGCATTCCGTATTTTAAAGCATGGGTAAGAAGAGAGTATACAAAGAACTTAGAAGAATATCAAGGCCAGTTTCTACACTGCATGGTGATAGGGGTAACGACTCTACCCAACAGGACACTAAGCTTCCAAGTTATCTTTACAGGGTGCGAGTCAGACGAGTCTCTAGAAGAACAGAACGTTCACGGGGGGGCTATGTGGGCTAGGTTGCCCCTGACAGCATTAGTAGCAGACACGCCTTTAGAAGAGTGGCCTGAAGAGCTACCACCTTATTTAGCACAGCCTTGGGATTGTATGTCTCACTGGCACTCTGTATATAAGCTAGAACGAGCAAGCCCTGCACCTTGGATAGCAAAAGTTGACGGGGAGTTCTACCCAGCAAAGTACTACTTTACAGTTGACTACACAGACAGTGAAGTTGCAGATGACCCAGCACAACACAAGCAGTCACACGTTTTAGAACTGCTAGATGCTGGACCTTACACAGGTAACATGGTTGCGTTACCCAACAATAGAGTGAGAGTAACTCACCCTGCGTGGTTTGAGACAGGCGAAGGTGCTCCTGACTTCAAGCCTAACCAACATACGTACAACTCAAAGGAAGACGTAGGGTATGTATGGGATACGCAACGAGTGTTCAACAATCTATATAACGAGGGTTAAAGAAGATGAAGAAGCCTACAGAAAACCAAAAGGGTTTGAAGAAGCTACCAAAGGGTGTACGTAATAAAATGGGGTACATGAAGGATGGTGGTAAAGTTAAGAAAAAAGGTTATGCCAAGGGCGGTATGATGAAGAAAAAAGGTTACGCTCTAGGTGGCTCTACAACGCCTATGGAAGGTGAGCAGAGCCGCTACCGTCCATCAGCTAACCGTGCGCCACAAGGTATGATGTCAGCTAGGGGTATGACTGCTGGCATGGGTATGGCTAAAGGTGGAATGATGAAGAAAAAAGGCTATGCCAAGGGTGGTAAAGTTATGACTTACAACTTAGGTGGTATGGTAAAAGAACAGCGTGATAACCGTAAGAAGAAGAAATAAAGAATGGCAGGTATTAACTTTAGGACAGCTAGTAAGTTTGCTGCTGTAACTGGTAACTCTGCTAGTACAGGTGGTAGTCCTAATAATGCTACACTATTGTTTACCTGCCCTTCTAGCCATGAGGCTGAGATTGTATTCCTTCAGGTGTCTAACGATCAGACATCTAACTCAAACATAGGCATCCAAGTGTATCACGCAGACACAAATACATACCATACATTTGTTTTGTCTGAGGCTATCACTGGAAGTTCACACACTCAGTTTATTGGCGGTGGCCCTCTGTTCCTACATGAAGGCGATAAGATACTAGTCTATAGGCACACCTCAAGTCACGACTTTAGTGCTACACTATCTGCCCGTTTATACTTCACACCTGCAAGACGGGTATGACGAAATAGCATTTCTAATATAGCCATACATATGTTATAACTATCTCGCACAACAATAAAAGGAGATAGTGCAATGAAATGGCTTAACAACATGTTAGAAGGTTACAAGCAAAGACAGCTACGGCGTGTAGCTTACTGGCAACTTCAGAACTTAACAGACAATGATCTAAAAGATATTGGCATCCATAGGTCAGAAATCTACAGGTTAGCATACGGAAAGTAACATGAGTAAAAGACAACTTACAGAAAAACAACAGGCTTTTATGGCAGTGCTCTTTGAAGAGGCTGGTGGTGATGTAGTTGTCGCTAAACGTTTAGCTGGGTACAGTGATAACACACCGTCAACGGTGATAGTAGAGGCTTTGAAAGATGAGATATTTGAGGCAACTAAGTTATACATGTCTAGGGTTGGTCCTAAGGCTGCAGTGGCATATGCGAGTGCTTTGGACGATCCTACCCAGCTAGGTGTTAAAGAGAAGATGATGGCTGCAGGTCAGATACTAGACCGTGCAGGAGTTGTCAAAACGGAGAGGGTGTCCGTAGAATCGACAGGTGGTTTGTTTATTCTACCCCCTAAGAATGCAGATGATACTGAGGCTACGTAAGGAAAGACCTCTTCAGAACGAATACTGGATGCTGCCTAGAGTACCTTACAAGGTAAAGGTATGGCTACGTATCCCAAGAATAAGTAAGTACGTTCCGTTTGGTTACGAGATAGACCCTGAAGATAATGAGTGGTTAAACCCCATACCAAAGGAGTTAGAGCTATTAGAGTTAGCTAAGAAACACCTGAAGCAGTACAGCCTACGCCAAGTAGCAGCGTGGCTAACTACACAGTCAGGTAGAGATATAACGCATGATGGCTTAAAGAAACGTATAGATGTCGAAAGAAAAAGAAAGCACCTTACTACAATTAAACGTGAGTACGCCAAGCGGCTCCAAAAAACGTTACACCAGATCGAAGCGCTCGAAAAAAACTACACAGGCCGCTACACCTACGAAGACCAAGAAGGTATCAGCAGTAGCTAAGCCCCCTGAGTATGAAGTAGAGGAAGCACAGAACATTGTCTTTAGGCCTAACCCCGGACCTCAGACAGAGTATCTAGCTTCAGGTGAACGTGAGGTTCTGTATGGTGGCGCAGCAGGTGGTGGTAAGTCTTACGCTACCCTAGCTGATCCTCTACGTAATATGAACAACTCAGACTTTAGTGGTCTGCTTGTACGACACACAACAGAAGAACTAAGGGAACTCATACAGAAAAGCCAAGAGTTATACCCTAAAGCTATACCCGGAATAAAGTGGTCTGAGCGTAAGTCGCAATGGACTACACCAAGAGGCGGCACACTTTGGATGTCGTACTTGGATAGAGACACAGACGTTATGCGCTACCAAGGTCAGGCGTTTAACTACGTAGCCTTTGACGAACTCACTCAGTGGTCTTCCAGTTTTGCGTGGGACTATATGCGATCCAGATTACGTAGTGCAAACAAGGACTTAGGTTTGTACATGCGAGCTACTACTAACCCCGGTGGCATAGGTCACGCTTGGGTTAAGAAGATGTTCATTGACCCAGCCTCTCCGAATACACCTTTCTGGGCAACGGACATAGAGTCTGGCGAGGTATTACGCTTCCCTGCAGGGCATAGTAAAGCTGGTCAACCCCTATTCAAGAGAAGGTTTATACCTGCCAGCCTCTTTGATAACCCTTATTTAGCTGATAGTGGTGACTATGAAGCAATGCTTCTGTCACTACCAGAGCACCAACGCAAGCAACTACTAGAAGGCAATTGGGATGTTAATGAAGGTGCTGCCTTCCCTGAGTGGAACAGAGCCATACATGTCGTGGAGCCTTTTAAAATTCCCTCAAGCTGGACTAAGTTTAGAGCTTGCGACTACGGCTACGGGAGTCATACAGGGGTTGTCTGGTTTGCTGTATCACCCAGCGAGCAGCTTGTTGTCTACAGAGAGTTATATTGTTCTAAGGTTACAGCTACTGATCTAGCGGATATGGTACTTGAAGCTGAGAGTGGCGATGGTAGTATAAGATACGGTGTGTTAGATAGCTCCCTGTGGCACAAACGAGGTGACACTGGCCCTTCCTTGGCAGAGCAAATGAACGCAAAGGGATGCAGGTGGAGGCCTTCAGACCGTTCACGAGGCTCTAGGGTTGCAGGTAAAAACGAGCTTCACCGCCGTTTGCAAGTTGACGAGTACACCGATGAGCCAAGGTTAGTGTTCTTTTCGACTTGCACGAACTGCATATCACAGCTACCTAGTATCCCTTTGGATAAAAGAAATCCAGAAGATGTAGATACTAATGCAGAAGATCACTTGTACGATGCTATTAGGTATGGTATAATGACAAGACCTAGAAGTTCTTTATGGGACTTCAACCCAGTTTCACATAATGCAGGATTTCAGGCTGCAGATTCAACCTTTGGATACTAAGTAACATGGCAGAAGAAGATAATGTAAACGAACAAGGTGAACTGTTTGAAACAGATGATGTGTCTGTTATTCAAGACGGGGATGACTTAGATGTACCTAGCGTAGTGTCTTACGTTGAGTCACGGTTTAGTCGTGCAGAAGACGCACGATACGCAGATGAGAACCGATGGTTACGTGCTTACCGAAACTACAGAGGTTTGTATGGCGGTGATGTACAGTTTACTGAAGCTGAAAAGTCTCGTATATTTGTAAAGGTCACAAAGACAAAGACCCTCGCAGCTTACGGTCAGATTGTAGATGTTCTATTTGGTAACGCTCGTTTCCCTCTAACGGTAAACCCTACAACACTACCTGAGGGTGTAGCTGAAGCTATGCATATCAGTATAAACCCACAGGCTGAACAAGCTATGGACCCACTGCGTAGCGCTTTTGAAGAAGAGCCTAAAGTAAAGTTTCTGTTTGACCCTGATGAAAAGCTGAAGCCGGGCGAGACAATGTATGACCGTATGAAGCGTATGGGTCCACTACAGAATAAGCTTGACGCTGTGTCTGACAAAGTTATGGAAGGTCCGGGTACAACGCAAGATACAGTAACATTCCATCCTGCTATGGTAGCAGCTAAGAAGATGGAAAAGAAAATACATGATCAGTTAGAAGAGAGTGGAGCTAATAAACAGCTTCGCCATACGTCTTTTGAGATGGCCTTGTTTGGTACAGGTATTATGAAGGGTCCGTTTGCAATTGACAAAGAGTACCCTAACTGGAATGAAGATGGTGAGTACGATCCTACCATTAAAACTGTACCGTCCACTAGCCATGTATCTGTGTGGAACTTCTACCCTGACCCTGATGCGTACAACATGGATGAAGCAGAGTACGTAATTGAACGTCATCGAATGACACGCTCTCAGATGCGTGGCTTGAAGTCACGTCCTTTCTTTAGAACAGATTCTGTTGAGAAAGCTATCCAGCTTGGTGAGTCTTACGACAAGAAGTATTGGGAACAGGATATGCAGGACGATGACCAGCAATCAGGTTCACCAGAGCGTTATGAAGTCCTAGAGTTTTGGGGTTACGTTGACACAGACATACTAGAAGAAAACGGTGTACGTATTCCCCGTGAGCTTAAAGACGCAGAACAAGTAAATGTAAACGTATGGGTTTGTAACAACGAAGTACTACGTCTTGTACTCAATCCTTTCAAGCCTACACGTATTCCGTACTACGCTGTACCTTATGAGCTTAACCCTTACAGCTTCTTTGGTGTAGGTATCGCAGAAAACATGGACGATACGCAGACGCTTATGAATGGGTTTATGCGTATGGCAATAGATAACGCTGCCCTGTCAGGTAATCTTATTATTGAAGTAGATGAAACCAATCTTGTACCGGGTCAGGACTTATCTGTGTACCCCGGAAAAATCTTTAGGCGGCAAGGTGGTGCTCCGGGTCAAGGCATTTTCGGAACTAAGTTCCCTAATGTAGCCAACGAAAACATGCAACTATTTGATAAGGCAAGGGTATTAGCAGATGAGAGTACGGGATTTCCTTCATTCGCACATGGGCAAACTGGAGTATCAGGAGTGGGAAGGACTGCTTCTGGCATCAGTATGCTTATGTCTGCAGCTAACGGCTCTATACGAAATGTTGTCAAGAACGTAGATGACTATCTTATTGGTCCTATTGGTAAGGCGTTCTTTGCGTTCAATATGCAGTTCGACTTCGACAAAGAAATCAAAGGAGACTTAGAAGTAAAAGCTTCTGGTACAGAAAGCCTAATGGCTAACGAGGTACGCAGTCAACGTCTGATGCAGTTTATGGGTGTAGCCTCTAACCCAGCGCTTATGCCGTTTGTAAAGTCTGACTATATTATTCGTGAGATTGCTAAGAGTATGGACCTTGACCCTGATAAGGTGACGAACTCTTTGGGTGACGCTGCTATTCAAGCAGAGATACTCAAGAAGTTTACTACACCCCCTGAACCCCCAGCAGGTGCAGAGCAAGGTCCACCGTCACCACCTACGCCCGGAGCAGCCCCAGAGCAAGCAGGAGTTGGCGTAGCAGATACCACAGGAGCAGGTGGCGGTAACATAGGTACAGGTACAGCACCCGTACCCGGTGAGCAAGGATTCACTGGCACATGACAATAAAGAAGCTAGTGAACGATAAACCTTTGTGGGATGACTTCTTAGAGGTGCTTGACAGTAAGATTGATGTAGTGCAACGTAGGTTAGAGCAAGAGACATCTATTGAAGGAGTGTATCGTGCTCAAGGTGAGATTGCTGCACTACGCAGATTAACATATTTACGGGATGAAGTAAATGCCTGAAAGAGATTATGGACTAGGTGGCAGCGAGGCTCGTGAAGCTTATGATTCAGCGAAAGCTAGTGTAAAAGCAAAGCCTACTGTCAGACCAAAGGCTAGACCTAAAAAAAGCGATCCACCCCCTGTTAGGCCAAGGGCTAGGCCTATAGAGGAAGCTGAAACTATATCTGTGAAAGAAAGCGACACAGACGCTTTAGTGGGTATGTGGGATGCAGTTACAGGAAACTTTACTCCTTCAGACGAAAGTTCCTTAGGCAGAGAAGTAATAAGACAGATAGAAAAAGATGCACCAAAAGAAAGCCCAAATATAAAGCTTCCTAGTAAACCTTCCTTGAATCTAGGCCCAGCTAGTTTAAGTGAAAAAGGCATATCCCTTGATTGGGCTAATGTATTTGAAGGTTTACTAAAAGATAAGCTCCCCAATAATGTGAGAGTAAATAAACTAAAGTCTTCTTGGGATGGTGGAGATACGATAAAACTTTTAGATGCAAATTTTACTTTTGCAGAGGGTGGTAAAGTGAGCGATCAAGCACAAACAGAAATGGAATTAATTATGAACGAGCAGAAAGACCCTGTAAGTGGTAACACTGCTCCTATAGGTGCTAAGCCTTCTGAGGTACGTGATGATATTGACGTGCGTGTTAGCGAAGGGGAGTTTATCGTTAATGCACAGACGGTACGTTACTTTGGGGAAGACTTCTTCAATGAGTTACAGAAAGCTGCAGCAGAAGGTTTTGAGCGTATTAAAGAAGGTGATGAGCTACCATTCAGAGATGATGAGCTAGACGTTGAAGAAGAAGAGATGCCTCAAGGTTTTGCAGAAGGCGGCGTAGTACCTGAACCTGTTGGGGGCGGCTACGGTCAGTACGGCGGTACTAGTGCTAGGTTCTCTGGCTTTGAAAGTAAGCAATACATTAATGATGAAACTAAACAAAAGATGGTTGTGTTCTTTTTTAATGGTAGGCCTCTAAGCAGAATACCTAAAGGTTTTCGTGAAATGGGTGAGACTGCTGTGGAAGAGCAACAAGAGGCAGAGGTTGCACAAGAGGTACGATCAGAGGCAGATGATAGGAATAGGGTAGCTCTTGAAGAGATTAAACAAGGTAAAGTAGACTGGAAAAGAAAGAACCCAAAAGATTGGGGTATGGATGAATTTAAACAATATAACAACTCGTTGTTTTTAGATGTAAAAGAAGGTTCTAATCCTTTGGGTTTAGACCAAGGAGAGAAGTTAGTAAGCGGTCTTTTAGGTGGCGGCATTTTAGGTAAGATCGCAGGTGGCGGTGCTAATGTAATAGAAACACTGATAAAGAAAAGTAAAGAAAAAAGAAGTCAGGAAATACTAGACCGCTCTAATGAGATATTGTCCTCTGTTGATTTTATAAGAAATGAAAATGGTGAGATTGTAGACAGAGCTACAAGACAGCCTTTACCTAAAGAACAGACCGATTTGTTAAACACTGCAGGGGTAACTAGTGAGTCTACTTATCTAGCATTAAGTATAAATAACGCATTAAAGGATAAGCAAAAAAAAGACAGAGGTATTATATCAGAAATAACGTCTAGCTTAGGTGTTGGTTCTAATGATGCTTATAAAGAAATGGTCAAAGAGTTATATAATAAAGGCTTAGTTGCAACACCGGGCGGCAGGGAACTAAGTGATTTTGATTACCTAGACCCCTATGATGACCCTTATGGCATTGCCTTAGAAGGTTACGAAGATATGCTAGGTGTTAGTGATAGGTTAGACAGGTTAGGGTTAGCAGAAGAGGTCACTGAAGAGCGTCAAAAGTACGACCCTAGAGATGCTAGTATGTCTGGTGGAGCTAAGAAAAACCTACTTACTGAAAGAGATCAAGAATCCTTTAACCATGCAGTAGATACTGGTAACGATGATTTAGTGTTCCACTATATAGCTATAAACAATCTACGTAACAAAAAGGAAAACTTTGCTGAACTGTATGCCTCTTCTTCTGAAAAAGAAAAAGCTAGACTAATGAGCATGGAGAGATGGGATGGCCTTAGTAGAGAAGGTAGAGAGAAAGCTATAGCTTCAATAGTAACACAACCAGAGCCGAAGCCAGAGCCGAAGCCAGAGCCGAAGCCAGAGCCAGAGCAAAACTCTAGCGGTTCTAGTAGTAATAAAGAAAGCTTCCATGATAAAATAGTAAGAGAAGCAAGAGAAAGAAGAGAAAAGAATGAAGCTGCAGGTCTTGGTGCTCAAACAAAGGCAGGTAGTATGGCAGGAACTAAATCAGGATTTTTTGATTGATAATCAATAACCCTACTAAATAACTATAAGGCTACCCAGCTTCGGCTGGCCCCAACATAAAAAGGAAAACAACTATGCCTGAACTAGCAGAAGTAGAAACACAAAAGACAGCAGGTCTTGTAAACCCCAAGAAACCTACACCTCTAGAAGAGAAGATTAAGAAAGAGGAAGAAGAGCTAGAAGCTTTGATGAAGTCTCGCACTGAAGAGATCGAAGAAAAAGCAGAAGCCCAAGAAGATAAACCTGCTAAAGAAGAAAAAGAAGAACTCTCTGGTGAAGAGCGTACATACAAGAAACGCTACAGTGATTTACGTAGCCATCTTAACAAGCAGTCTGAAGAGTTGAAGCAACTCAAGGCGCAGCTAGAAAGTGTACAGAAGACAGGCAAGGTTCGTGCTCCTACGTCAGATGAAAGTATCGAAGCGTGGGCAGAGAAGTACCCTGAGATTGCTGGCATTGTCGAGACTATCGCAGAGAAAAAGGCACAAGAAAAGTTTAGCTCTGCAGATGAGCGCTTGAAAGAGATTGACAAGATCAACTCAGAAGCCCAGCGCACAAAGGCACAGAACGAAATCCGTGCTATGCACGAGGACTTTGATGATTTACGTGGCAGTGATGACTTTCACGATTGGGCTGGTGAGCAGCCTAAGTGGGTGCAGGATGCACTGTACGAAAACCAAGATGACCCTCAGTCCGTAATACGTGTCATTGATCTATATAAAGTAGACAAAGGCATGGATACCAAAGGAAAGAGGAAGAACACTAAAGATGCAGCATCTGCTGTAAAAACAAAACGTGTCTCTAAACCTGACAGTGATACTACTGCTGGACACTTGCGTGAGTCTGATGTGCAACGTATGAGCGCACAAGAGTACGAACAAAAGTCAGATGATATCATGGAAGCTATTCGTAGCGGAAAGTTTGTATATGATATTTCTGGTGGTGCGAGATAAATAAAGTATTGACAATACACAAACACTATGTTATAACTGTGTATGTTAATAAGGTGTAAGTATGCCCTGTTAGACGTTTCAGCAACCATACTTACATCTTACATTAAGCGAAGACAAATATGATAAGACTTACCTGCTCTATTATAGGCCCGACTGACATTAAACTAGGCCAAGTTTCTTTGATGTCGCACCCTAGAACGAACAGCCTCTTACCTGATTGTTCTGCTTATAAAATGCTAAATAAGCCTAACTATCTAAGGAGGATTTAACTATGGCTTTCGCAACAGCGTCAGGCTATGGTAATCTACCAAACGGTAACTTTAGCCCAGTAATCTACAGTAAACAGGTACAACTTGCTTTCCGCAAGGCCTCAATTGTAGAAGCAATTACTAACTCTGATTATTTCGGAGAGATTGCTAACATGGGTGATTCCGTCAAGATTATCAAAGAGCCTGAAATCACAGTGAAGTCGTATGCCCGTGGCACGACTATCACACCACAAGACCTTGATGACGAAGACTTTTCTTTGACAGTAGACAAAGCTAACTACTTTGCCTTCAAGGTGGACGATATCGAAGAAGCACATTCCCATGTCAACTTCGGTTCAATCGCTTCTGACCGTGCAGCTTATCGTTTGGCTGACCAGTTTGACCAAGACGTTCTTGGTTACATGGCTGGCTTCAAGCAATCAGCTATTCACGGTAAAGCTAACGCAGCTAACACAACCGTAAACGGTTCTAAAGCTGTATCAACTGCTGGCTCTGATGAGCTTCTGTCAAGCATGAAGCTAGACGCTTCTGACTTTAACAGTGGTTCAGCAGGTAACTCAATCGTAGTTAAGCCCCGTACTGGTGCTGACTCATTGAACACTACAACAGCTAACGCTACACCTATGCAAGTTATTGCACGGATGTCACGTAAGCTTGACCAGCAAAATGTAAGCACAAATGATCGTTGGCTCGTCATCGACCCGGTGTTTGCAGAACTGCTTAAAGACGAAGACTCTCGTTTGTTGAACGCCGACTTCGGTGGTTCAGGACTACAGAACGGTCTGGTCTTCAATAACATTCACGGCTTCAAAGTCTACATGTCCAACAACCTTCCTGAAGTAGGTAACGGTCCAACCTCTACCACATCTACAGGTTCTTCACACTATGGTGTGTTGGTTGCAGGTCATGCTACTGCTGCAGCAACTGCTGAGCAGATTAACAAGACTGAGACTTACCGTGATCCAGATTCATTTGCAGATATCGTTCGTGGTATGCATCTATATGGACGCAAGATTCTTCGTCCTGAGGCGCTCGTGAACGCAATCTACACATCTGGTCTATAAGGGAGGAATGAGATATGGCACTTGGTGATAATACTCTTGCTTCTGCTCGTGGCGTTTCGCAGCGTGGTCGCAACCCTTATATGGTTCAAACTACCTTAAACTGGGCTACAGCTTTGTCTGACAAAGGTTCTGCTCTTGCAGCTTCCGATGTCATTCCTGTGATTGCTGTACCTAAAGGTACTATGGTCCTGAACGCAGGTATTGAAGTTGATACTGCTACCGATGGTTCTACTTTCACAGTAGACTTGGGTATGGTTGATGCTGACGTATTTGTTGATGGTTTCGATGCTACATCTGCAGCAGCAGTAGTCGCACAGAACCCTGCAGCTTATCAGCCTGTAATGGCTGTTGCTGATGACAACATTGATGTAACAATTGCTACCCTTTCAGGTGGCGCTGTTTCATCAGGTAAGTTCCGTGTATGGGCAGTCCTTATGGATTGTACAGACATGGGTGACATGGCTGCTAATGAAGTAGATCGTGACACACTTGCATAAGTAAAACTTTAGGGGCTGCTTTCGGGTGGCCCCTTACGTACATCCAACAGAGATTCTTATGGCTACTTTTATCAACCTGACAAATGAGCTTTTACGTAGACTTAACGAGGTTCAGATTACTGAGTCTGAGTTTACTGCAGTTAAAAACGTACAAGCCCTTGCCAAGGATGCTATCAACTCATCTATTAGGCAAATGTTACAGGATGCTCAAGAGTGGCCTTTTGCGTTGACAACAACAACGCAGACACTAACTGCAGGTACAGGTACATATGACTTTCCTGCAGACTATTCCAAAGCAGATTGGGATACCTTTTATGTTAGGCAGCTTACTAGCGAAAGCAACACACCTAAGAAACTAAAGCTACTTACTTTCGATCAGTATATTACATCGTTTAAGTCTCTAGAAGAACTAGGTGGTGAGGGTGCTAGAAGCGCTCCTGATTATGTGTATATGACACAGGAAGAAAAGTTTGGCGTGACGCCTGTTCCTAATGCTGCTTATGTAATTGAGTATAGGTATTTTAAATTCCCTGCTGAGCTAACTGCATCAAGTGATACAGCATTAGTACCTGACCGTTTCAAGCACGTAATTATTGATGGTGCTATGATGTACATGATGCTCTTCAGGTCTAACGAACAGAGTGCTGCTATGCACGAACAAAAGTTTAAAGACGGTATTGAGATGATGCGCCGACTTATCTTAGATCAACCTGTTAATGTTGTGTCTACAATGATTACACGCCCAGTAAGAAGCAGTCAATTAAACACAGATGTCTGACGCATTACAAACATACGTATCTGTCATGGCAGGTGGTCTTGTAACTAACGTTGACCCTCTCACACAGTCTAACAACTTCTCAGGGAGCGCTGTACGTCTTGTGAACATGGAGCCATCCCTTGAGGGTGGTTATAGGCGTATAAGTGGTTTTGAAAATTCCTACGGCACATTGCCGGGTACAGGTAAAGTACTAGGACTTAACGTTAATGGTGACATTAATCAAGGTGTACTAGGCTGCAGAAAACCTTCTTCGGGTAATAATTATCTGCATTGGTATAATCACTACTATACTGTATCACTAGGCACAGGAGAAGGGTCAGGTTTTACAGTAGGTGAAACGGTAACGGGCGTAGTTAGTTCTAGTGATAATTCAGCCCTTAGTGCAACAGCCACAGTAATATCTAAAACAGCAGATGCTATTGTATTAAATTTTGGTAGATTGCCTGATAATATATTTGCTACAGGTAACATACTTACAGGCGCTGACTCAAGCAATACAGGTACAGTAGCAAGCACACCAACCGTAATAGGCTGGACTGCAGTTAGTACAGCAGGTAGCCCCACAATGACAGGGGTTGACGTAGTAAGGTTTGAACGTTATAATTGGACTGAAGAAATCTTATTACTTACAGATGGTGTTAATCCTGCAGCTAAATATAACGGTACAACGTATACACAAATCACACATGCTAATGCTCCCACCGACCCTAAGTTTTCTAGTGCTTTTGCTAATCATCTTTGGTTAGCTGGTGATCCTTCAGAGCCGTTTAACATATATTTTTCTGCCCCTAACGCAGACACAGACTTCGATCCAGCAAACGGCGCAGGTGTAATTAACATAGGCTTTACTGTAACCCAGATGAAAGCCTTTCGTAATCAGCTTTACGTTTTCGGTCAGAACCAGATTAAACGTATTGTAGGTGACAACTACTCTAACTTTACAGTAGAAAACGTAACGAATGACTTGGGGTGTGTTGCACCTGATACTGTAGTAGAGTTTGGCGGTGACATTATCTTCCTTGGACCAGATGGTGTTAGACCTATCTCAGGTACATCTCGTATTGGTGACGTTGAACTTGAAACTGTATCTCGTGAGATTCAAAAGACCTTTGAGAACTACACAGCTAACGAAGACGTAACTAAACTAAAAGCACTTGTACTACGAAGAAAGTCTCAGTTTAGGTTATTCTTTGAGGCCAATACTTCTCTATCGTTACTAGCAGCTATTCGTAAAAGCCCTACAGCACAGTCTACGTTTGAGTACAGCCAGCTTGTAGGTATTGAAGCAACAGCAGTGGCTAGTGGGTACATAGGACAGTTTGAGTTTGTTCTTCATGGCGATACCTCTGGTAAGGTATATAAGCAAGAAGAGGGTAGCTCTTTTAACACAGAGAATATTTTTAGTGTGTATCAAACACCCTATTATTTTATGGGTGATCCAGAAGTAAGAAAAGTCTTCTATAAAGTTAAAACCTTTCTTAAAACAGAAGGGGAAGCATTAATTAACGTTGGTATTGATTTTAACTTTGGTGATTCTGAGATTAACACACCAGAAAACTTTTCATTAACTACAGCAGGTGCAGCTTCTTTTTTCGATTCTTCATCTACTATTTTTGATACAACAGATATATATGATGGTAACCCATCACCAACACGATCAACTAGCATAACAGGATCAGGGGATTCTATTTCGGTATCTTACGTTACCAATAGTACAAGCCCAAGCCATACAATACAAGCCGTATCTGTGTTATATGGAACAGGCGACAGGAGATAAAAAGTGGCAGGATATACAAGACAGTCTTCAGCAGACATTGTGGCAACAGCCGTTGTACGAGCTAACCCGTTAAACCTAGAGTTTGACCAAGTACTTGCTGCGTTTAATGCTTCAACAGGACACAAACATGATGGTACAACAGCAGAGGGTGCATACGTACCACTCATTGCTGACTCAGACGCACTTAATAAAGTTTCAATAGACACATCAAATAACCGTGTTGGTGTATTCGTAGAGGTATCTGCTGCAGCCGTAGAGCAAGTTAGGTTTCAAGATGGTGTTATTACTCCTGTCACAGATAACGACATTGACCTTGGTACATCTAGCGTAGAGTTTAAAGACCTGTACCTAGATGGTACTGCTACTGTTGACACACTACAAGTTGACGAGAGTGCTACCATTACAGCTAACCTGACAGTAAACGGCAATACTACTCTTGGTAATGCTGCTAGTGATACTGTAACAGTTACTGCAGATGTTGCTTCCCCACTATTACCTTCTGCTGACGATACACATGACTTAGGTGCTGTAGGCTCTGAGTGGCGTAACTTGTACATTGATGGTACAGCTAACATTGATAGCCTTGTAGCTGACACGGCAGATATTAATGGTGGTACAGTTGATGGTGCTACTATTGGTGGAGCTAGTGCAGGTGCAGGTACATTCACTACTTTAGCTGCAACTTCCCTTTCACTGGGTGGTACAGACGTTACTTCTACTGCAGCAGAACTTAACATACTTGATGGTGTTACTTCTACTGCTAGTGAGTTAAACATATTAGACGGTGTAACTGCTACTACTGCTGAACTCAATATTATGGATGGTGTTACTGCAACAACTGCAGAGTTAAACATCATGGACGGTGTAACGTCTACTACAGCAGAGTTAAATATTCTAGATGGCGTTACCTCTACTACTGCTGAACTAAACATTTTAGATGGGGTTACATCTACGGCTGATGAGTTAAATAAGCTGGATGGAGCTACAGTAACTGTTTCTGAGATTAATATACTAGACGGTGATACCTCTGCAACATCTACTACCGTGGCTGATGCTGATCGTGTTGTTATGAACGACAACGGTACTATGGTACAGGTTGCAATGACCGACCTTGCTGCGTATCTTGATGATGAAATCACAGCTATGCCTAATCTTGTAACAACGGCTGCTACAACTGTTGGTGCTTTAAACGCAGGTTCTATTACATCTGGCTTTGGTACAATTAATACTGGCTCTAGCACCATTACAACTACAGGAAATATTACTGGTGGTAATATAATTATCAGTGATGGCGGTAATATTGGGTCTTCTAGTGATACAGATGCAATTACTATTGCTTCTAGTGGTAATGTTACATTATCTCAAAACTTAACAGTTACAGGTAACTTACAGGTTGATGGTACAACCACTACAGTAAACTCTACAAATATGACTGTAGATGATCAGCTTATTGAGTTAGGCAATGGTCGTACTGGTTCAGCTTCAGGTGATGCTGGTATTGTTATTGAACGTGGTGATGATGCTAATGCCTTTATTGGTTTTGACGAAAGTGCAAATAAGTTTACTGTAGGCACAGGCACATTTACTGGTGCATCTACAGGTGATCTTACTATTACTACGGGTACACTTGTAGCCAATATTGAAGGTAATGTCACAGGTGCTGTTACAGGTAATGCTGATACAGCTACAGCCCTAGCAACTGCACGTACAATTGCTGGTCAGTCTTTCGATGGTACAGCTAATATTACTATAGCTCCTACAGACCTCACAGGTGTAAATGCTACTGCCACTGAGCTAAACATTATGGATGGCGATACGTCAGCTACATCTACTACTCTTGCAGACGCAGACAGAGTTGTAGTTAATGATGCTGGTACTATGAAGCAGGTAGCACTGACTGACTTTGAAACTTACATGGAGACATCCTTAGATACTCTAAGCAACGTTACTACAGTAGGTGCTCTTAACAGTGGTAGCATTACAAGTGGCTTTGGTTCTATTGATAATGGATCAAGTGCTATTACCACTACAGGTACGATTACCTACGGTAGCTTGTCAGATGGTAGCATAACTATTACAGGTTTTGTAGATGAAGACGATATGTCATCTAACAGTGCTACCCTTATTCCAACACAACAATCGGTAGAAGCCCGTATCCAAGCAGTTAATGGTACAGCCAATAACGTAACAGGTCTTAATGCTACAGGTGCAGAGCTAAATACAGTAGCTGACTTTTCTGCTGTAAGTGTAGACACAAGTACGGCAATAGCAAGTAATGATGCTATACTTATGTTTGATAACGGTAATGAAATAGGTTATCGTGATGTAGACTTACTTGATACATACTTCTCAGCTACAACTAAAACACTTACTAATAAAACACTGACAAGTCCAATTGTATCTGGTTTGCAATTGAGTGATTCAGGGTTTAGTGTTGAAGGCTCTAGTGCAGATGCTAACGAGACTACAGTATCCTTTACAAACCCAACAGCAGATCGTACAATTACATTTCCGAATGCTACAGGTAATGTAGCTGTATTTGCTACTGCACCTACTACAGCTATTACTGATGGTTCTGCAGGGCATTTCTTAAAAACAGATGGTAGTGGTACATTGAGCTTTGCGGCTGCTGGTGCTGACTTGTATTTAGCTAATGCTAGTTCTGCTACAGCTAACACAGTAACTGGCGCAAATGCAATAGGTATTGGATCAAACAATACAGCAAGTGGAGAGAGTTCCCTTTCATTTGGTGTTAATGCAACAGCAAGTGCAGTTGGTGCATTTGCTGCAGGTAGAAATACTACTGCAAGTGGATCAGATAGTTTTGCCTTTGGTTCTTCAGCAGTGGCATCTGGTAGTAACACTCTTTCAATAGGCTCAAATACTGATGCCACAGGAAACAGTAGTGTTGCTATTGGTAATACTGCACAATCAGTAGGGGCATATTCTGTAGCACTTGCTAACTCATACGCCTCTGGTGATTACAGCTTCGCAGCAGCTATAGGAAACAACACAAATTCTTATGGTGCTCAAGGAGCTAGTTCTGTAGCAATTGGTTTTTTAGCAAAAGCTACAGGAAACAACTCTTATGCGTTAGGTGAAGGTGCTATAGCCTCTGCTAATAATGCTATGGCATTACAAGACAGTACTGCATCAGGATCAAGCTCTTTTGCTGCTGGTGAAGCTGCCGTAGCTTCTGGAAATAGTTCTATTAGTATTGGTGGTTATTCAGATGCTACAGGGACAAATGCACTTGCAATTGGTGCAGGTGGTACTCAGTCAGCAGGAACTAATTCTGTTGCAATTGGTTATGCTTATGCATCTGGCGATACAAGTTTTGCAGCATCTATCGGTGACTATACATCAAGCTACGGTGCTACTGGTGATAATAGTATTGCGATGGGGTCTTTAGCTAAAGCTACAAGCACCTACGCAGTAGCAATTGGGTATAGTGCGCAAAGTACTAGTGTAGGTACTGTAGCCATAGGCGCTCAAAATACAGCATCAGGCCAGTATTCTACAGCCATAGGCAGAAGCAATACTGCATCAGGAAATTATGCAGCAGTTATTGGTTCAAGAGATAGTACGGCAAGTGCAGACAACTCATTTGCTTCAGGGCAAGAAGCTAAGGCAACTATTAGAGGACAAAAGGTTCATGCGTCTGGTCAGTTTGCTACAAAAGGTGACGCACAGGGAAGTATTTTTATTCTTCGTGCAGACACCACTGACGCAACCGCAACAGTTCTCACAACTAACAACAGCACCGCATCTACAGACAACCAGATAGTATTACAAAACGAATCTGCCATGTCATTCACAGGTACAGTAGTTGTACGTGAAGATGCAAGTGATGGTGATGATTATGCAGGTTGGGAGATCAAAGGTGTAATCATGCGGCAAGGTCAAGCATCTGATACTACACTAGGAGTTGGCATAGTAAACAGTTTGTACCATACATCAGGACTAGCAAACGCAGCAGTAGCACTATCTGCAGATACCACAAACGGTGGACTTAAAATACAAGTAACTGGCATAGCATCTACGAACCTTAATTGGGTTGCTACAGTTCATACAAGTGAGGTTGTAAACGCATAATGGGTAAAATACAAATAGATCATACAGGCTCTGGTGGGGGCATTACATTAAGCTCAGATGGTACAGACCTTCTCCTAGATGGTAGTGCAGTAGGCGGTAGTGCAGTAGGTGGCTCAACAGGCGTTGACTTTAATGATAATGTTAAGATAAGGCTTGGCACAGGTAATGATGCAGAATTATTTTTTGATGCTACAAACCTAAATATTGATACAGCAGGAGACATTATTCTTGATTCAAGTGATGGTGATTGGAAGTTTAAAGACGATGGAACAGAAATACTTAAAATTCAAAACGTCTTTACTGATGCACACATTACATTAACCCAACAAGATAGAGATTTATTGTTTAGAGGTAATGACGGTGGTAGCACCATAACCGCACTTACCCTTGATATGTCCGATGCGGGTACTGCAATATTTAACCATGATATAAAGTTAGCAGATTATGGTACAGTTAAGATTGGTACTGGCGAGGATTTGCAACTTATGCATAATTCGGCTACGAGTTTTATAGATAACTATGTAGGCCATTTACTCATAAGAAACTTTAAAGATGATAAAGATATTACACTTCAAACTGATGATGGCTCTGGAGGTACTACAACTTATCTTAACGCAGAAGGTTCTACTGGAGAAGTTCAACTATACCATTACGGAAGTCAAAAACTTGCCACAAAAAGTACAGGTATCCAAACAACAGGCACAGTAAACGTCAACGGTGCATACACCCTACCAACCTCAGATGGTTCTGCCAATCAGGTGCTTACTACGGACGGGTCTGGTGCTGTTACTTTCGCAGATGCTGGTGGTGGTGCTTCAAGTAACACAGGTACGGGTAACTTTATTGGTGGTACTAATGCAGGTGCTGCTCTTCAAAGTGGTGGTCAGTACAACACACTGTTAGGACAAGAGGCTGGTAATGATGTAACCACAGGGGATTTTAATCTCGCATCAGGTTATAGTGCTGGTTCAAAACTAACTACTGGCGGTAATAATGTTATGCTTGGTGCGATGGCAATGGAGTATAGTACAGGCTCCGCAGGAGACAACACCGCTGTTGGTACACACGCACTGCGTAACCTGTCTTCAGGAACGTATAACATTGGAATAGGTTCAAGCACTGCTAGTGGTGGCGCAATTACTGGCAACTACAACGTACTTCTAGGGTATCAAGCTGCTCATAATTTAACTAGCGGCATTCATAACACACTTATTGGCGCTGAAGCTGGTAAGGATATTACTACAGGTGCTAACAATGTATTTCTAGGACGTGAAGCAGGTACGAATACTACAACGGCTAGCGGTAATGTTGGTATTGGTTTTAATGCTCTTCATGGCAACGATTCTACTGCTCAAACAGGTGACTACAACGTAGCTATTGGGTGGCAAGCTGGCGATGCAACAACATCAGGAACTGATAATGTTTCGGTAGGCAGGAACTCAAATGGTGCTATTACAACTGGACACAGAAATGTTGCGATAGGGTCAAGTGCGGGTCTTACCCAAACTACTGCTGAAGATAATGTGATGATAGGTTCTAACTCTGGGTATCATCATGTATCGTCAATTAAGAACGTTCTTATTGGTTATGAAGCAGGGCAAGGGCAAGGTAGTGGGGCAACTACAAACGCCCAGCACAATGTAGCTATTGGAACAACCCCTTTATATGCCATAACCACAGGCGATTACAACGTAGCTATTGGTGAAAATGCTGGTAGAAGTATTAGTACAGGACAAAAAAACGTTCACATTGGTAGATGGGCTGGTTATCATACGTCAACAGGAAGTAGCAATATTGGCATTGGAAGTTTTGCTTTACAGGCAGTTACTGGCAGCAACAATATTGCTATTGGGGAATCCTCTGGAGATAGAATTAGTTCAGGTGAAGATAATGTTGTTCTTGGGTCTAATGCTGGGGATGCTATTACTACCGGGAGTTTTAATATTGCTGTAGGGCAAACGGCTATGGGGAACTCTTCTGCAAGCACTACAGGTAGTTCTAATGTAGCTATTGGTCCTGTAGCACTAGAAGACATAACTTCAGGAACTTCTAACGTTGCCATAGGCCCAGATGCTGGGAAAAACATTACCACAGGTAGCTACAACATAATTATTGGTAAGGATGCTGGTGAGGGTGTTACTACTGAGTCTGCTAGTATTATGATTGGGCAAGAGGCAGGTGAATCCGCAACTCCTGCAGGTGAACCTGTATACATAGGTTATGCGGCTGGTAAATTTGCTGTAGGTAATTCATCTGTATTTATCGGTGATGAATCTGGATTAGGTGTATCAGGATCAGGTGCAAATTCACACAGAAACGTAGGTGTAGGACCACAATCTTTAAGGGGTCTTACAACAGGTGATGAAAATGTTGGTCTTGGTAAGAACACTGCGTATAATATAACTACGGGTGGTTATAATGTAAGTGTTGGTCCTGAAGCTCATGTTGCTCTTACAACAGGCTCTCGTAATGTTGCTATAGGCTATCAATCTGGGTATGGTGGCGCAGCAGGTGGTAGTAATCTCACGGGCACAGATAACATTGCAATGGGTTATCAGGCTGGCTGGGGAATGACTAGCGGTACTCATAATATTACATTAGGTTACGGGTCAGGTCAATCTATAACTACGTCAGACCACAATATTTACCTTGGTTTCAATGCTGGTGCAAATACTGTAACTGGTGCTCGTCATATTGGTATCGGGCAAGAAGCAGGTAAAGGTGGTACTGGTGGTTCTACAAGTACTGACACTATAGCAATGGGGCTACAATCTCTCTATAGTTTAACTTCAGGTGGTAGCAATATAGGCATAGGTACAAAGGCTGGTTATGCAATAGACACTGGTGCTTCCAACACAGTTGTAGGTCATTTTGCAGGTATGGCAGGTAATAACCTTTCTTCAGGTTCAAATAACCTTATACTTGGTGCTACTGCTGACCCCTCTAGTGCAACGGTTAGCAATGAAGTCACGCTTGGTAACTCTTCTATTGCTACACTTCGTTGTCAAGTTACATCCATTACAGCACTATCAGATGAACGTGATAAAACAGACATTGAACCACTTGAAGCTGGCCTAGAATTTGTAGAACATCTTGATCCTGTTTCGTTTACGTGGAATATGCGAGATGGTGGTAAAGTTGGAATAGAAGATACAGGCTTTATTGCACAAGACTTACAACAAGTCCAAGAAGACACAGGTGTTACTATTCCTAACCTTGTGTATGATAACAACCCAGATAAACTTGAAGCATCTTACGGTAAACTAATACCTGTGTTAGTTAAAGCTATTCAAGAGTTATCTGCTAAAGTAGATGACTTAGAGGCACAACTAAACACTTGACAATTATACAGAAGTATGTATAATTATATAAGGTCTAAATGACCATCTGTTTAACAAAAGGAGACTAACATGACAGAGAAAACAAAAAACGTCATTACGGTCAACGAAGTAGAATACAACGTTGATGACATGACAGATAAGCAAAAAGCTATGCTTGCACATGTGCAGGATTTAGAACGTAAAATTAATACTACACGTTTTAACCTAGATCAACTTATTGTAGGTCGTGAAGCATTTGCTGTTGACCTTGCAAACGACTTGGAAAAAGAGGAGACTTCCGATGAGTGATACACCTACAGCAGAAGAGATTGCACAACACTATAGTGCATGTATGGACAGTGTAAATTTAATTAATGCCGTAGCTGCTAATCCTAGTGACTACTCAAATGATCCTACAGTAGTTCATCGTAATGTAAAACATTTAGAAGGTATGGTAAACTATCCACACTGGACAGATGAAGATATGACTCCACTTACTTCTGCCATTAATACTGGCAAGGCTATGATGGAATAAAGGATAAATAAATAATGACTGACAATAGCTGGCATCTAAGTAAATCTGTACCTATCTCTTTTATACTAGCTATTGTCGGTCAGACCGTAGCACTAGTCTGGTACGTATCAAGTCTAGACAACAACATAGAAAACAATCAACGTGAACTCATACGGCACGAAACTAGAATAGAGGCTTTGGAAAAAGTAGTACAAAGCCAAGCCGTAACCCTTGGACGTATGGACGAAAACATAAAAGCTATACGTAACTCAGTGGAAAAGATGGCAAACAGGGACACTGAACAGTAATACAATCATTGGGGGGAGACTATGATTGATCCAGTAACAGCTATAGCTGGTGCTACTGCTGCATTTAATGCAATTAAAAAAGGCATACAAGTTGGCAGAGACTTGCAGGATATGGGCGGTCAACTCTCTCAGTGGGCAGGTGCAATAGCAGACCTAGACTTTGCAGACAGACAAACTCAAAAGCCGCCTTGGTATAAAGCTCTAGGTAGTGGTGTTGAAGCACAAGCAATGGAGATATGGCAAGCTAAGCAAAAAGCTGAGTCCATGCGAAAAGAATTAAAAGATTACATATCGCTTATGTATGGCCCGTCCAAGTGGCAAGAGATACTTGAGATAGAAGCTAAGTTAAGAAAAGAAAAGAAAGAACACGAGCACAGACAAATAGAGATTAAACAGAAGATAATAGAGTGGTCAGCAGGTATAGCTGTATTTATTATTTGTACGGGTTGTTTGTTTGGGTTTGTATGGATAGGAACTAGGTAGCAATGAAAAAGTTTAAAGGTTTTACCAATCAGCAAACACATACTCTCCTTAAAGAGATGGGCTTTACAGGCCCAGCACAGAAGGATGAAATGGATGCGTTCCTTGCGTCTAGCCCTCGTGCTGCTGCAAAGATAGGACGTTACACAGATATTGCTAGACAGCGTGTAGAAGGTGAACCTTTAGCCCCTACAGGTTTTGCTGAAGGTAGTTCGATTAATGCAGGTGTCGTTGAAAAAGAAAGACAAAGAGCTACTCGTGGCGGTAAAGATGCAAGGGTTTCTTTTGGCGTTGGTAAGATGGAAGGCGAGTCTGATGAAGATTATGCGTATCGTAGCGGCCTAAAAAGTAGGCCAAGCGATCCAATAGATAAAAAGACACTAGAAGAAAATATAGAATCTACCTTTGGTTTAAAACCTGTGTCTAGAATAAAAGACATAGATAGGGAACCTAGAATACCCGAAACTAGAATACCCGAAAAAAGACCCATAAGCCGACCCATAATAGAAGACCAACCAGACACAACTCAAAAGCCTGACTTCATATTAAAGCAAGGTACAGAAACACCTGAGGTTACTGAAGCTGCCACTTCCTTAGATGAAGCACAGAAAGCCTACAGCACAGCTATGGGCGCTCTTACAGATGCACAACTAGCTTTGAGTGGCGTAACTATACCTGCAGATGATGCACCGCAAGCAGACAAGGACGCTTACGAAGCTTTACAAAAAGCAGTAGAAGATGCTGAACTTTCAGTTACACAAACACAGGCTGCTGTAAGCACAGCCCAGAAAAGGTTTGAGACTACAGACGTACCCTCTACTGGTGAGGCTTTGGGTAAAGCTATATCTACACCTAGTGCTGTCCTAGCTCAGCCTACAGTGTACGGCTTGGAAGTTAAAGATGATCAGCTTATTGATAGTACAACAGGTCAGGTAGCTGATGCGCTTACTCTTTTAGTTAAGCAAGCACAAGCTGCAGATAATGTAGAGAACCCTGTATTTAAGAAATCAAAAGCGTATCTTCAAGGTTTAACTCCTGAAGAGCGTAATGATAAGTATCCACCGTTTATACCTAAGGCGGAACCTTATATTAGTGTTGAGGATGGTACACCAGAAGAGCGTAAAGCTGCAGGTACACTTTTGGCACAAAAAGTATTACGACATGTTGTAGGAACAGAAAAATTAACACCTGAAGATATAACTAAGTATGATGTAGACGGCGATGGTCAGATAACTGTAGGGGATAGCACTCAGTATTTACGTATGGCTACAGGTCTTCAAGAACCTAATCAGTCATTTACAGACTTCTTTCTTAATGAATACCCTAGTAGAACGATGCCACCTGAAGAGCTTGAAAAGGCTAGGGACGAATACTATGCAGCACAGCAAACTCAGATTGAACAGGATGCAGTAAAAGATTCTACAGAAACATACGATGCTATAGAGTCTAACGCTGATGTTAAAGCAGCACTGGCTGACTTTGCTGCAGCTACAGGTTCACCATCAGATAAAGCTTTGATGGATGCTGCAACGATGAAACCTGAAGAGTTAGAGCAGCTTAAAGGTAGATTTAAAGACCCAGCTTCACTAGATATTATTCGTGAAGTAACAAAGGTAGTTCGTAGCTTACAAGATGGCGAACAACCAGATGCGGCACTCTTTGATAAATATACGACAGCACCTGATGTTACCTTTGAGGGTGAGGTAGAAAAGATTGACCCTGCCAAGTTTGAAACTACAACGCCAGAAGCAGAAGCTAAAGTAGACTACAACCTACCACCCTCTCAAGTTGCAGAAGTAGAAAAGAGTAAGGTAGAAGATGCTGCTAATTTTGATGAGTATGCAACTGCAGATGAAAAGAAGTCTGAGTTTGTACCTGACGTAACAGCAGAACAAACAACTGTTAGTGATGATGAACTAGCTGATGTAAATGACATCCTTAACGATGAAGAAGTTATCGTCACAGCTAAGACATTGGAAGCTCTTAACGAAGCCTCTACTGCAAAGGCTGCAACTGCTACGTTTACACAACAACTAGAAGCTAAGGCTGTAAAGGGCGAGGTGTCTGCCTCTTCTACTGTTGCGTATCAAATGGAAAAACTTATGAAGCAGTTTGACGATGGTACGCCACCGTGGGCTGCAGGTGCTTTACGTAAAGCTAATGCGGCTATGGCTGCTCGTGGTTTAGCTGGTAGCTCTATGGCAAGTGCTGCAATCGTACAAGCCGCTATGGAAGCGTCTATCCCTATCGCACAATCTGATGCTGCTACCTTTGCTGCAATGGATATGGAGAATGTTCGTAATGAACAGGCCGTAGCTTTAGCTAATGCTGCTGCTGCACAGAACTTTGAGTTGACTAACCTATCCAACGAACAGGCTGTACGTATCCAAAACAGCATGAATAATGCCAACCTTCAACTAAAGAACTTGTCAAACGAACAAGAGGCCGTGCTTGCTACTGCACAGTTTAAGGCTGCATTACTAGGCCAAGAGCTTGACATTAGCGCTAACGTAGCTATCGCAAATGCTGCACGATATGCTGCAGTAAATGACATCAACCTTACTAACAGACAACAGACATCTATCTTGAAGTCCAGCCAAAACTTAGAAGTAGAGATGGCTAACCTGTCAAACGCACAGCAGACTGCCTTATCTAACCTACAAGTTAAAGCTGCAATGATGGGCCAAGAGTTGACTAATGATCAGCAGATGGCTGTGATTGAGAGCACCCAAGCATTTGAAACAAACATGCAGGACGCTACAAACAGACAGCAAGCGTTTATCCAAGACGCTGTTGCTCGTGCAGCTATGGAAGGTCGTGTCCTAGATAACAGACAACAGACTGCTCTTTTCAATATCTCTAATCAAATGTCTGAGCGTGAGATAGAACTTAACAACGAGCAACAGACAGCTATCTTCAACATGTCTAACAAGATGACTGTTGATATGGCTGACCTTTCTAATCGTCAAGCTACTGCTCTAGCTAACGCCCAGATCGAAGCTGCAATGAAAGGGCAAGAGCTTACAAACAAACAACAGGTTGCTGTAATTAAGTCTGAGCGTATTGCTGAGATTGCTAATATGAACTTTACAGAGTCGCAGACAAGAGCACTGCGTAACTCTGAGATGGCTATGTCCGTAGACTTGGCTAACCTCAATAATGAGCAAGCTAAACTATTAGCTGACTGTGCTGCACTCACAGATGTTGACATGGCTAACCTCAACAACAGACAACAAGCACAGGCTCAGCAAGCACAGGCCTTCTTGCAGGTGGATATGGCTAACCTAGACAACGAGCAACAGGCTGTTATGTTTGAGGCGCAGTCTCTTGTACAGAGTATATTCTCAGACCAAGCTGCAGAGAATGCACAACTACAGTTTAACGCTGAAAGTATTAACCAAGTTAATCAGTTCTATGACAGTATGGCAACTCAGATTAACCAGTTTAACGTAGCGCAGTCTAATGCTATGGAGCAGTTCAACGCAGGTGAAGAGAACACCATGACTAAGTTCCAAGCTGAACTTGACAATCAGCGTGATATGTTTAACGCACAGAACGAACTGGTTATTGCACAAGCTAACACCGTGTGGCGACAGACTATTGCTACAGCTAATACTGCTGCACTCAATGAGGCTAACATGGCAGAGGTTATGGCGCAGAACAGCCTGACCTTGCAGGGTTTAGCTGAGTTGTGGCAACAAGAGCGTGACTTGATGGACTTTGCTTGGAGAGCAGCGAATAACCAGCTAGAAAGAGACAATCAGCTTGTGATAGAAAAAGTTAGAGCAGACAATGCAGAAGAAACAGAAAGAGGTAAGTCTGCAGGTAACTTACTGGGCAAGGTTTTTGATGCTGTTCTTGGTAAAGTATTTGAATAAGGATAAGTAAGACATGGAAGATACTACCGTAAAGAATCTTATAAGTGACATGCTTTCTAACATTGTCTCTGGTGATAAGCCTGAGGAAGAGAAAGCAACAAGTACAGGTTTGATGTCCAGCTTACCCGGAACACGTACCTCTGTAGAAGCACAACAAGAAGAACAGGATGCCAAACCTAAAGCAAGAGATAGGATAAAAGAGTTTATACTTCGCTTGTCAGAGGAAGCAGAAGACACTAATAACATTAGGTATAGCGAGAAAGATGCACCTGAAATAACTGACGTTATGGTAAACTCTGAGACACTGCATAATAGGTACGACACTCCTTTGTACGTATATGCTCGTAACTTGAGGGATTACAGCCCTGAAAGAAGCACTATCAAAATCAGAAACAGAGGCGACCACTCAGAAAATTTTCTAGATCGTATGGAAGAGTTGGCTAGGCAATCAGCAGAGGAAGCCGCACTTGAGCGTATGGAAATGGGTATAACTAAGTCTCTACCACGTAGCTTACCTCAAATGGGTTTTAACGTGCTAGATTTGATAGAGGCTGTAAAAAAAGATAAGGCTCTTATAGATGAGCCTGAGGAGTTAGATAATGAAGAGGCTACTACCCTTAGCGATACTGACACTGATATTGATCTTGACACCGACAATGCTGATGGAGGTGCAGCCCCCTCAGATGGGAAAGGGTTGATGAGTCCTAGACTTGATAGTAAAGGAGAGACACCAGAAAAATCTCGTACAGTAGATGACGTTACTTTTAGCCCTATAGAAGAAGCTATTAAAGAAAAAACCTTACAGTTTTACTTAGATATGGGTAAAAAAGCAGAGTCAGATCACGGCTCTGTACCTAAACCAACAAATGATAAACGTGAGAAAAATATACCTATAGCACAACGCAGTAAGGATGTGGGTTTTGGACACAAAGTAAAAGATTCAGAAGATGCTTCTGGAAAGATACATGGTATTACGTTTAAAAAGGATGACGGTACATACATAGCTTTAACGGAGGCTCAAAAGGTAGAAATACTTAATAAGGATATGGCTTCAGAGTTATCCTTAGCACGTAAAGACCTCTCTGGGGATACAGGTATTGAAGAGGGTTGGGATTCTAAACTTAAAAAGATTGGTATTTCATGGGATGAACTTGACTATAAATATAAAAATGCACTGACATCCTTAGCTTTCAACGTAGGTGGTAAGAAGGCAGGTAGAAACTGGACAGCCGTTCTTCAAGCTGCAAAAGACAAAAACATAAAAGAGTTTACTAAGCATATGCGTAGAAAAGATTCTGGAAGTTTTACTGCAGGTATGGATAATAGGGTTGCTAAAGAGCTTTACTATTCAGGCATTATAAGCAACCTAGACGAAGTAGCCTCTGTATTACCCTTAGCTAATTATAAAGTTGCAGGTATACCACAAAACGGTAGTACATAAATGTTCGGCTTACCCCTTGAACTAATCACAATGCTCTTCTCCACCCTACTAGGCGGCTTCATGTCTATCTGGGGTCAGAGCATGAAGAACCGCCAAGAGCAGAACAAGATGATGCTCGCCAACGCACAGTTCAGAGCAGATCAAGTCAATGCAGCTAGGGATGCAGGAAAGAACGATAAGCACTTTGCTTGGACACGTAGGATCATAGCATTATCTGCAGTGTTCAGCATTATTGTCTTGCCAAAGCTAGTCGCTGTGTGGTATCCTGAAGTTGGTGTTTACGTAGGATACACAGAAGCTACAGGCGGTTTCCTTAACTGGTTGTTTGGACCAGATGAAGCAATACAGTGGAAGGTAGCGCAGGGCTTTGTAATCACACCACTAGACACACATATAGTATCAGCAATCGTAGGCCTGTACTTTGGTGCAGGGTTTACTAAGTAGGAAAAAAAGTAATGGAAGTATCTACTTTAAAACAACCACTACCGGGTCAGTCTCTGGCGTCAGGTAAACCCGGAGAAAGGGCTTGGGAACGCCCACCACAGTTAAACTCTGTAGAGGATACCTTATCATTCTATATGAATAGTCTAGCAGATGATGAGATTATGGATGACTTTATGATTGCTCTTGAGTCAGGCGTAGCAGTCAAACCTATGGTGGAGTCTTTGTATATGTCTTCCGTAATGCGAGGTGTTCACAGCTTAGATATAGGACTTCTTGTAGCCCCAGCGCTCATGGAGTTCTTCGCTGCTGTGGCAGATAGCTACGGGGTAGAGTATAAGTTCTCTAATAGAGATGTTAAAAAAGAAATGGAAGACAAAGAACGTGCTCGTATGTCTCTGCTTATATCTGGTGCAATCGAAAAAGCTAAAAAAGAAGGCACAGTAGATAAAGGTACAGAAGTCTTACAACAGATGTCTGACTACTTAGAGACTGATATGACAAGAGAAGAAGCGGAAGAAGCTGCTGCAGAGGAGCAACCACCTGAGGCTGTAGACTTACAAGATGCAAATATGGAGCAACCCCCTGCTGAACCGCAAGGGCAAGGGCTTATGGCGAGAGGGTAAATAAATGGCATTTAATTGGAAAGCTTTTCAGACTGGTTTTATGAATGAAACCGCTAAACGTATTGATGAACGGCTAAAGGAAGCAAAAGACTACAAAGATAAACAGAAAGACAAAGCTGATAAGTCTAAGTTACAGATACAAAAACGTAAAGCCTTAGCTAATCTTGCGGTAGGTAAAGCTAGTCAGTTAAGTAGGCTTGGTGTTACAGATGAACAGATAGCTGCTGCTGTAGCGTCTGGGCCTGATGCTTTGTTTACATTTGCTGATGAAGTTATTGACTACGCTAAAAAACAAAACAAGACAAAATTTACACAGACTGAGATTGACTCTCTTATAGAAACACCTGAGTTAATGAAAGAAGATTTGGGTGAGGATTTTACGCTTGACTCGTTTATCAGACAGTCATATGGTTTAGCCAAGCCTACGACAGGAAGCGAGACACGACCAGACGTGCCTTTCATTGGTGAGATTCTTGGTTTTGGTGCTAAGGATATAGCACGAGCAGACTTAGATAAAGACCCCTACTTTGAGGGGTACTCTATCATGGACCTTAACACACTAGCATCTCAGGAAGCCTACGAGAGTTTAGTGCCGGGTGCCTACGCTACGTTTGGTGGTGTGTCTTACAACTCAGTTAAGATTGCAGGGGAATTTGATGCAGAGCTAAAAGCGGATATCGCCGACATCCCTGAATCTATTCAGGTAGACCCAGAAGCCTTTGAACAAGAAAAAAAGAGAATAACAGAAAAGCTAATCCGTAGATACGCTTCAGCACCGTGGGGTAAGTCTTTCTTAAAGGACAAAACTTTAGATATAGACATTGCAAAAGATTACCCTGAAATATATCATTCCTTTATTGATCTAGAAGACCCTCAGAATGAAACCATAGCCAATATTAACGCTGTTATTAATGAAGAGATAGGCCAACCTCAAACCTTTACAGATGCTGAAGGTAATGAAGAAACATATAAGTTTACCTTTGATGAAAACGGTATACCTGTTTCGGGTTCTCTTAACGGAAGAACTATACCAAACAATATGCTAGAAGATGCTTTAGAAACAGCTAAAGAAAGAGGCTTATATAAAAACCATGCAACGCTTATAGATAGTGCGCCAGAAACAGAACCGCCTATAACAGCAAGTGGAGCACAACCTGAAATAGATGTAACTACTCTAGCAGATACACCAAAGACTGTAGAAAAAAGACCTACAGCTAAGCAAGATTTCGCTCTAAAGAAAGCATGGGATAAAAAGTATAAAGGTAAATACAATAACGATGGCACACCTATTATAGTTACTCCAATGCCGTCAGAAAGTGATTCTAGTGAAAGACAGCCTATGCTGCGTGGCCCTGCAGCTAAATCACCTTCTGAGAAATGGATGCAAAAATATGGAGAAACGCATGATCCTGCTACAGGTTATCCTTTACCAGTAGAAGATACTGCAGACGCTATAGCTGAAGACACTCTAGAATCGTTAGTAGAAAAACCAGATGTAACAACTTCATTAGATATGTACTCTAACCCTACAAATGAAACGTATCTCATAAAAATAAGAGGTAAGATAGGTACGTTTAGAGTAAGGGGTGAAGACCTATCAGCTATACCTGAAGCACAAATAGGAACAAACGTAACTATTAAAGAGGATACTGACCCCGATAAAGACTACAAGGAAAAATCAGCAAGCGCTCTTGAGAGAGACTTCACACCTATGGGTGATGCCCGTAAATCTTTAGTAGTAGAGGAACCTGACGATGTAGTAGAGCAAGACCCTGTTGAGATAATAAACAACTGGTCTACTACTATAACGGACTTTCAAAGGAAGAACCCTAAAAGTTTACCATCTGCGTTTAAGCGCTGGGCAAAACAGAACAACATAAGCCCGTCTTTGACTGACCTTATTCTTAAAAACCTAATAGAACAAACACAATAAAACGGTAGATAAGTATGACATTTCAAGAGTTTTATAAAGAAACAACAGGACGTGACTTTGTTAGGTCTGCAGGTAAAGCTGAGCGCAACACAACACCTACCCGTGTTGGTGGAGAAGAGTTGTTTGACAAAGACGAAGAAGCTACAAAGACTAAACTAAAAAAGAAAGACCTCTACAGCTACAGAAATAAAAACATCATTCGTGAATACATGACACGTAACAAAGGTGTTGACTACGAAGATGTAGAAGACGAGAAACTTGTAGAAGATTTTGTAGATCACATGCGTTGGTTCAATACCAACACCGTGTCTACTGCAGGTGAAGTCATGTTTATATCTAAAGGAGATGACTTAGATAAGAAGGCTGCAAAGGAAGCATACGATCTGTATGATAGCTTAGAAAGCATGTGGACTAACGATGGTTTGTACGGTGCAGTAGACGGTGTGAAGGATTATGTGTTTGCTGCAGTAACAGACCCTACAAATTACATTGGTGCTCTTACTGGCGGTGTAGGTAAGGCTGCAGCTATGGGTGTTACCTCATCCAGTAAAGCTGCGCTAAAGTCGGCAGCAGACAAGGCTGCTAAAAGAGCTATGCTGAATGGTGCAACTAAAGAAGCCGCTAAGAAGGCAGGTACTGAAGCTGCAGAGGCCATGACAAAGAAGATGGTAACTTACGGTGCTAACTCTAGAATATCTAGTGAGGCAGTCAATGCTGCAGCTATAAGGGCAAGGCGAGAGGTGCTTGCACAGGCTGGTGCGCAAGCTAAGAAAGATGTACTTAAAAAGAGAGAGCGTATCGGGGGTATATACGGGCTACTAGGTACAACCTCTGCAGATGCTATCATATCTATGGTGCAAGCTGATGCTATACAAAGCCTTTACATTGACGTTGGCGCACAAGAGAAGTATAGTAGAACTGAAACCATTCTATCAGGTTTACTTGGTGGTGTGGGTGGTGCGTTCCACTTAACAGGTCAGGCTTTGAAGGGTACAGGTAAGCTAGGCGAGGCTATGGATACGTTTGACATCAAGCGTTTTGTAGAAGACCACCCACATAAAAAAACCCTGAATCAGATAGCTAACTTAGAAGATCGTTTAGCTAAAGCTGCTGAAGAGTTTGGCGAGGACAGTGTAGAGTACAAAGATATACTAGCTAAGATAGGCGTAGCTAAAAGTAAAACTATGGATAAGCCTTTGCTTAGACCAGAAGCACAAAAAGAAGCTACTAAGATTATCAAAAAGAACTTTACTAATTGGGTAGACAAGGTAGAGCGTGGCGGTAGAAAGCTAGAGAACCTTGCTGTACCTGAGAGCTTACTAAAAACTATCATGTTAGGCGATAAGCCTGATGAGATAGGTGGATTAGTTAAGCTACTAAAAGACAACGGTGTACACCCTAAAAGAAACACACTTGTGTCAGACATTATGACTAATGTAATACGCTACATGCCACAAGAAGACTTACAGGACTTGAGTAAGTCTCTCAAAGAGGTAATACATATTGACCTAAGTGACACAGCAGATTTAGGTATGACTATAGGTGATGTTCTTGCTGCAGATATTAGTAGAGCAGGTTCCACTCTTTCAGTCATGTCGCAGGTTAGACGTGCGCTACATGGTGGTGTAGTTGCAGGTAATGATAGGCTTGTGAATGACGTAGCTCAAGCTGAAGCTAGGGAGATTATGGGTAAGGAAGCTGCTGAAGCTGGTAAAGCTAGACCTTTTGCTTATGGACAAAGTATATGGAAGCGTCTACTTGTTTCATCCCCTGCTACAACTATGGCTAACGTACAAGGTTTCGCTACGTATGGTATACTTCAGTCTGTTGCTGACATGCTTAGTTTTGCTACGTATGGTATTCTTGCAGGTGCAAAGTCTTTGACTAATCCTGAAGAAGCTGCAGAGATGATGAAAAAAGCTAACGTGTATCGTGCCATACAAGGGCAAAAGATGCGTAACTTTATGGACGCTAAGACTACCCACGATGTCTATATGCGTTACTTAGACGAGAACAAAGACGCAAAGAAACTTTTGTTTGAAACTATAGGTAATGCTGCAGAAGCCTCATCTAAAAGATATAACATGAGCGAGAACAATAAGTTTTTGTACGGTAGGTTTGGTATAGAAAACCTAACTAATGCAGCTTCTACTATCACTGGTGTTCGTATTCAAGACACCTTTACTAAGTCACAAATGTTTATGACAGAGATGGATAAGTATCTCAGGCTCAAGCACGAAAGAACACTTGCTGATGTTCTCAAGTCAAACGACATGGGATTGATTGATGATGATGTTGTAGGTGCAGCTATTGATACAACTATGCGTTCTGTGTTTTCTAAAGACTATACTACAAAGGATCAACCAGAGCTAATACGTGGAGCAGCTAAACTGATTGAAGGTATATCTAACACACCCTTGATTGGAACCGTTTTACCCTTTGGTAGGTTTATGAATAACGTTGTAGCTACAACATATCAGTGGTCACCTTTGGCTTTAGTAGATTCTATGAGAGCTATATATAAAACAGAGAAGCGTAATATAAGTAATATGGAAGCTATGTCTAGAGGTGTTGTAGGCACAGGTGCTTTAGCTCTTGCAATGCAGTTCTCTGAAGAGCAAGAAAAGAAAGGACTAGACTACAATATAGTAGAGGGTGTAGGCGGTACAAAGATAGATGTTAAGAACGCCTTCCCCTTTTCTTCTTTCTTAGCTACAGGTAGGTACTTCAATAGGCTTCGTAAGGGTGAAGCGACACAGGAGAACTTTACAGACATGACTGAACAGCTTGCCATAGGACAGGTTGCAAGGGATGTACAGTTTGGTAATGACTTGCGTAGCGTAGGTGATTACATGTCTAGGGGTTTTGGTAAAGAGAGTGATGGTAGCTTTATGCCTAACCCTAAAAACGATACACTAGAAGCGTTGTTCAAAGCAGGTGGTAATATTGCTGCAGGTGTTACTAGACCTCTAGACTTTGTAAATAAAGCAGTAGGTTTTGTAAACGGTACAGACTACTCAAAAGATGTACGGCAAGCTGAAGGTGGAAAGATATTTACTCAAGCTGCAACAAGATACTTTGATAATATACTTGGTGCTTTTTCTGATGAGATTGAGACAGTCAAGGGGGAGCAGTTACGTGTAGCCAGTAGAGAAGGCGAGGTGTACGACCCTAACCCGTTGGCTAAAATCTTTGGTCTTACTATCAAGCAAGGCCGCACAGCTACAGAGAAAGCGTACTCTATGGCTGAGATGAAATCTTGGACACAAGACATGCGTACAAAGATACCTGAGTACGACAAGGTTTTCAACACTACAATCGCACCAGTGTTAGAGACACGTATGAATAAACTAATAAAGAATAAAAGATTCTTAGAGGCTAACATAGGTGAGCGTAGAAAGCTGATCAAAGAGTTTGTCCTTATCCCTACTAGAAAGTTAGTACGTGGTTACTTGGATTCCACGTCAGGTACGGACTTCTTCGAGAGATTAAAGTATAAAGCATCTCAGAAAGGTGATAAGTTTCTCCGACAGAAAGCTATGGAGATGATGCGTGAACGTGGGGTAGATGTGAACGAGGTTAGGGATTTAAGTAGTATGCGAGAACTGATGATGTTCAACTCTTTCATAGAGCATCTAGAGACAAAGTACTGACACAAAAAGAGGGGGCCGCTAAGCCCCCTTATTTTTTAGTTGTTGTAGAAACCTTTCAAGTAATATGATTAACTCCTTGCGTAGCTTTTCAACATCACCGTCATTGTCTCTTCCCTGTAAGAATCTTTTTGCCTCTTGTTCTAGTTTACTTTCAGACATGTTCTGGTACGGCTACACAAAATGATATAGAGTACGCTGTGTCAGTAGGCTTTGTATCGTTTAAAAGATTCCTGATTTTTGCAGCAGCCAGCTTACATCTATCGTAGTCGTGATACATTATAGGCTGGCTCTGTACGTGGTGCATACCATTATTAAACATAATAAATATTAGTATCCACTTCATAAGACCGACTTAACTAAGTCAACTCCGTATGTTACAGCAGGTACTACAATGGAATCTACGACTCCGAAACCAATAACTGCTGTTACTAAAAACTGAAATGCTTCAACCATAATAATCTCCTTTATGTTAGGTCTACTATTTCACACACATCACCAGAGCAAGCCATTGTCTGCATTGCCACAGTGTTGTCTTCTTGTTCATACTCAGAGAGCTTAGACCAATCTATTCTATCTGGCATTGAACTTAATACTACTTCATACTCTTCCTTAGTGCAATCTTGATAAGGTGCTTGCTGATAAGTATGATCAGAGTGTGGCAAGAAAGACACACCTGACATTTCATCAAAGTGACGGTACACGAATGCACCCACGTCTAGCCATTCCGAATCACGGACTGATATTGTCACGCTAGGTTTATGTTCACACCAGTGACGCTGATACATAAGCCATGTCTCTAGTTGTTCGATAGCAGTCATATCATCACGAGTTACTGCACCTTGGGGTGACTTGACAGGGAAGCTGAACACCGTTGTAGTATCGCCCTTAAACACACAAGGCTCGTTGGGTATGCCGCTATCAATCATAAACTGCGTTAGTGGGTCTTTGTTATCTCCACGTACAGTGCGAATGTAGTAGGGGCTATGACGTGCGTGTATCCCACTCGAACTGTCAACAAGTTGTGACACCGTTCCGCTTGGCTTGACGCAGCTTATAGCTGTAGACTGAGGTATATCTAAACGATGTGACCATTCAGCATTTGTGATAATAGCTACATCTTTTAGATGCTCTAGCGTTTTATCTAACCCTCTATTCTTTGTGGTTAGTAGTCGGTTGTCCATGATACCTGTAAGAGATACACCTAAGAGTCGTTCTTCTTCTGTGTTTTTCTGCCAGATTTTTCTGAGGTAGGGGAACTTTGTGTACGAGCTTTGGATTGTCCCAAGTATAGTGGCGCATCTGACTTTTCGCTCCAAGTCTTCAATCGTGTCAGTGGATCGTACAACCACCTCTGTAAGATTGCAGAACTGATACGGACGAAGAATGATTTCACTGCACGGATTGGTTCCAAACTCGTGTTCAGTATCACGCCTACCATTCTTAGATGCTTGTTTCTTACTAGCTTCACGGTTAAACACTCCTCTTTCACCTGACTTAGATTCTACCAGTGCAGTCCACTCACGCATGAATGTCTCTATATCTGGCTTCTCAGTGTACGACACAGAGTTGTTCGCCAAGGCACGGTGGGCTGCAGTCTCCCACCACTGCCCTGACTTAGCATGACGCATACGATCATCACTCAAGTTAGACAGAGAGATCATAGCACTACGGCGTACACCACCTACAACTACGATCTGACCAATGAAACACATCAGGTCATGGCACTCAATGCTAGACAGCTTGCGCCCTTGAGCGTTCTTAAATGTCTGCACTGCAAAGTTAAACAGTTCAACCAAAGGCGCTGGGCCTGATGCTCTACCGCCAAAAGTTTTAAGTCTTGCACCTGCAGGACGAACCTTAGAGACATCCCACTTAGGAATCTCACCAGCCCAAAGGAGTGCCAGCAATTGACGGAAAGACTTAGCCCAACCTTCCTTACTGTCCCTGACAACGATGACGGTTTCACTATCGTAGAGGTCGGGGATTTCGGGGAGCTTAGAGATGAACTGCCGTTCAACAGAGAAGCCAACGCCCGTGCCACAGAGCAATATGAACATAGCCTCATCGAAGGACTTAGGGTCATCTACGGGTAAGTAACTACAGTTATAACCTGCTGTGTTGTCACGGTCTAGTGCAGGTCCAGCAGTCATCATGGCTCGCATAGAGGGCATCACCTCTAGGTTCAGTATGGCATCACGTATCTTGTTTACGTAAGAGTCATCACCAATCTTAGGGCGTACTACATTATCCATGTAGCGCTCTACTGTATCACTCCAAGACTCTCGCCCTTTGTTATCAAAGTATTTTGCATATCTAGATTTGTGTATAAATGATTGGTAGTCTGTCGGTAAGTAGTTATCCATTATCGCTTATCTCCGCTTCCTTTAAGTGTCCCTTTTTCTTTTCGTGCCTTTAGCTTAGCTATGTTATTCTTAGCTACCACTGACATCTCTACGTTTAGATCACGGCACAGTGCAGCAATATACCACAGGCAATCCCCTACCTCATCTGCAATACCCTCACGATCAAACGTACCATCTCGCATAATCTTCTTTACTTTATTTGCAACTTCCCCGGCTTCCGCAGCTAAGCCCAAAGCAGGGTAGATTACCTGATGTTCTGCTTTGTAGATTGCAGTAGCTGCAGCCATGTCTTGATACTCGTTTAATAAGTAGTCTACATCGTTGAACCTTTTGAACGCATCAATGTCATCTTGCGTAATCATTACCATCTCTCCTTTACTTGTAACTTATCTATCTCTACATCGTCTATGTCATGGAAGGTGTTGTGTATCAAGTCATATATATCTTCTGTGTGTGCATCCTCAACTAAAGATAGGATGTTGCCATCCTCTTCAACCTCAACAACAAAAGTGACACTGAACTTCTTGTTCATTTATGCATCTCCCGCATTGACTCTATCATCTTGACTAAGTAGTACTGCGCCTTCTCCATGTCTTCTATAGGCTTGCCTTTGTAGTTGTGCCTGTGTTGATACTTAATAAGGTTGCCGTGACAGTACCCTTTAAACTCCTCAGGTGTTAATCTTTCCTTGATATAATCAATACATTCTATACCACTCAATGCGTAATGCATAGGTTTACTTACTGGATCGTAGTCTGACATTTAAGCACTCCCTAATGTTTTAGTAAAACGTGTAAGCTTTAGTACCTTACCGTCTGTACCTTCTACTTCTTCATACCTCTTTTCTAAAGGATTGTCAACACCCATCTGATCATTCCTGTAACTTTCTACTTCCTCATACAGGTCATCATCAAGCTGTGCTTTATGTAAGAACGCACCCATAAGCGTAGCTAAATGCACAAGGTACGCTGCGTCTTCCATGTGTAGGTTTTTCAACTCACCTACCAACAGCCCTGTGCTTAGCTCTCCTGTCCACCCTTGCTCATCAAAACTTGCAGGTTTCAATATCAAGGCAACTTCATCTTCTTCTATGTAACGTTTCATTTATCTACCTTTTCTTTTAAGACAATCCTCTTGCTCTTTATTACTCTGCCCTTCTCTTTAAGCCAATCCTCAGGTATGACACGGTGCGCCCAAAGAAAGTCGTTCTTGTCACACCACTGGAAGTACCTAGTCTTAGAGCCTTTGTATAGTCTCGCCATAGAATTACTAAACACGAAGCGTATGTCTAGATGGGGGTGTTGCTTACGTACTTCTAAATGTTTACGTCTGTCTTCACTATCGAAGATACCCTTAGTCTCTATGATGATACCGTTATCTAGCATAAAGTCAGGCGTGTAGGTTCTATATCGTAGGTCTTCCCACTCTATCTTTAGAACCTCGTACCTGACCATACGCTGTTTGTCTTTGAGGTACGCAGCAACCTCACGCTCAAGTCCACTGCGATACCTTCTTGGGTTATGCTTCCTCTTTGGCTTGGGCAACGGATACATACTCCACTGTTGGGGGTGTCTTACCACCCTTGTAAACCTTAGAAGGTAGAGCCTGTAGTGTAGGCCAGCACTTGTGCTTGAAGTCACACCACCCACACGTCTTAGACAGTTTCATGTTGCCACTAAACTTACCTCTGTAAGTCTCAGGCACAGGCTCAAAGCAACGCTCAAAGGGTTCGCCATTGTTGATGTAGTCATAGGTGTCTTCGATCTTCTTCAAGGTTTCGTCTTGATCTACCTCACTGGCAGAGACATACTTGAAGTCACCGTTTGACTTGTTGACTACCCACCAACCACCTACTTCTTTATCAGCAGCCTTGGCGTAACCTACGAGTTGTGATACGTAACCAAAGGTATCGTCTTTACTTAGCGTATGGAAGTCTTGGAACTTATGCTCATAAGACCACGGCGATGCAGACTTTACGTCATCTACCTTACCGTCTAGTATCATGTCATACTCTCCGCTAATCTCCTTACTTTTTCCTAATTGTAATGCAACTCTTTCGTTGTCTTGGAAGTCAACCTTAGCTGCACGTAGGATACCCTTGAACACAGCCTCTACAATATCACCAATCATCATGTTGATCTTGAAGGATACAGGCTTGTCCGTTTCTTGGTCAGGATAGTTCTTCTGCATCCAAAGCTGACAGGTAGGACGCCCAATGTTGGACATCCTCAGTTTAAACTCACGCTTCTTAGTGTCATCTTGAAACTGTTTGGTAAGAGCCTCACGTACATCGTCTGCTACTTTGTCAATAACATCGTCAGGCATAGAGGCCTTACCATCAAGCACACCTCTAAGGAATGAGTGGACAGCTAACTCTGCTACGTGCTGCATTACTCAAAGTCCTGCACGTCAACGATCTTGGAAACGATATCTTGTTCTTCATCAGAGATACGCTCCACGTTTAACTCTTCCCACTTGTTAAGAATGTACTCGTTGTTACGCTCAACGTAATCAATAAAGTTACCTAGCGTATCGTTATCACCATCAGAGAAACCTACGGTAGCACCTAATGATGCACTGATAACTGCAAACATATTACCGTTAGGCATTGATCGTGTCTCAGGGGTTAGACCTATCAAGTTCTCAACTGGTGACACACGCTTAGTCATAAGCTTACCGATAGTTTCATCCAAAGACTTCAAGCTTTCTCTGTTCTTTACATCGAACACGACAGGCACTTCACCGTTGTGTTCTACAGCATCTTCGCCATCTTCTGTGAAGGTGTCACCAAAGGTAGCCATACCCATCAGAACCTTCACACGACTAACACTACGGATAAAGTCTTGCTGATCTTTAGGTAATGCGTTAAAGTCTTTGATGTACCCTGATGGTCGGCCTAAGTTAAACGTACCTAGTGTATCCTTTAGGTCTGCGTTTAAGTTAGTAGACATCACAGTACGTTGGAAAGCATTGACTGCACTATCCCACTTCTGCCATCGTTGCCGCTCAACAAAGAAGCGCACACTGATTGACCGACTAAGGAACTCATCATCTCCTTTCTTGATCTTGAAGACAGGTGAGTTAGCTACCTTACCGTCTACTACTTCTTGGATCACTCCTGTGGAGACACGATACAAGTCTGATGTTGGTTTAGATGTACCAGCACCAGAAGAAAAACCCATTGCATCTGCTAGGTTCATGTTCTGTACACTTAGGGGAACTACGTTATTCATTCTATGTCCTTTCATAAAGTTAGAAGCCATGTTATATCACTAAACGTCTACTGTGTCAAGCCAATTGTTACCTATCTTAGCTTCTAATAACATAGGTACATTCATCTTTACATTGTAGGCTCTCTCAATCAAGCTACCAAGGTTGTCATTGAGGTCGCTAACTATTTGTAATACTTGATCTTTCTCATCTGGATGTACGTCTATAACCATAGAGTCATGTACACTATTTACAATGCATGAGTGATAACTATTAAGTCTATCATCCATTTCGTTAAGAACAACCGGGACTACATCACCTGTAGCAAAGCCTTGAACAGGGTAGTTCTTAATCATAGTAAAGTGAGATGGCGTACCGTTAGACCTACGTGTAACATCAGGGAAGGCGTACTGCCTACCACTTACGTTAGTGATCTTGTTAAACCTAACAGCTTCATTGCCTAGCTTCTTGTGCCACTCAGCTATGCCTTTGTACTTCTCAGTGAAGTGTGTGTAGTATGCAGCCTCTGCTTTACTTCTGCCATACCCTGTTGCCCCAAAGAGAGGGGCGAAGGTGTGGGCCTTGGCATCTTGACGTGACGTAGGTTGCCCTGCATCACTGATAACCTTAGCAGTGTAGCTGTGTACATCGAACCCTGTATCAATCTCATCCATAGCAACCTTGTCTTGTGCAAGGAAAGCTGCGACACGAAACTCAAGCTGAGCAAAGTCACACTCCATTATCTGACCGCCATCCCAGCGAGAGATAAACACACGCTTTACGGGGAAGGTTCCACCTCTAGGCATGTTTTGCATGTTGGGGTTTCGTCCAGAGAATCTACCTGTACTGGTGATATGCTGGGTAAGGTTGACGTGTAGGAATCCGTCTTGTTTAGTGTAGGTTGAAATACCATCCACAAAGCTACTGAGATAACTGCTAATAGCACTAAGCCTTTTAACATCCTGTAAGAACCTCTTTGCTGAATCCATCCCATTGTTACTAGCGGTTGCAATAAGCGCATCTAGTTTATCCTTTCCTGTTGCGAAGCCATTATAGCTTATCCATTTTCTACTTGGCGGTGGGTTAAACCCTAGCCCTGCCATCTCTTTAGTTTCTTTAAGTCGGTAGCCTTTGCCACCACAATCTTTACATACGTTTCCTTTCTTGAATAGTGTGCCGTCCTTCTTAGTCTTGAAGGTCTTACCCTTACCATCACATGTACTGCAGTGTAAAGGTATAGTCTTTAACATCAGGTTACTGTTAGCTGATATGATTGACTTGTAGTCCTCTGGTTTGTCAGCGTACTCAAACAAGTCTGACCATTCTCTTTTGTTGTGTATCTTACGACTAAAGATAACCTGCGATAGTTGCTCTGGAGAGTTTAAGTTTATAGGTGTAGCACCCATTAAGGTTCGCACCTCTGAGGACAACCGGGATTCGATATCTGCTTTTTCCCGTTGGAACTCATCTCGGACGTGTTCAAGGGCGGGTTTATCCACCCTGATTCCAGACATGTACATTCGTCCCAAGGTGCGGCAGGTACGGAAGGTAATGTCCTGAACACTTCTGAGGGAGTGGGCGGTGGGGTCGGCATAGTCTTCTTCGATGGACTTGTACAACTCACCAGTAGTACGCAAGTCAAGCTCAAGGTAGTGACTGAGTTTATCCAAGGGTATCTCATTTGTATTGTATCCTTTCTTGTAATACTGCTTTAGCGTATCATCCTTTTGATGATCTAAGTTTCTGCGTATTGCACATTGCTCTAAGCTAAGCGGTTGTTTCTGACCACGCTGCAAGATATACTCCGAAAGCATGGTGTCGTATATATCTCCATCATATTTAAAACCACTAGCCCACAACCAAGACAGATCATATTGTAAGTTGTGACCTATCAGTAGTGTTGTTGTGTCTAGCCATGCCTGTAGTTTAGCTTTGTTCTCCTCTGAGTCATTGCGCTCTGAGTGATCAAAGCAAAGTAAATCCTTTTCGTCTGTCTCTAAGCACAGCACACCCACCTCTGTCAGCGTGTTGGTAGGTTCAAAGGGGTCGTTAAATATCTTACCGTTACGTAAGGTAATGCTATTCTCTACGTCTAGTACTCGTTTCATTATGCCATGTACCTCGCTCTTGCTCCATCTAGTTCGCAGTGTACAACACCGTGCCATCCACCACGTAACTTGTTCTTAGCTATGTTAAGGTGTCGCTGTGTGTCTTGCTCATCTTGCCCTTCGACTACAGGGTTCTTAGCAATAAGGATCATAAGGTCAGCCTCTGCTGCCTTGCCTGTCTTACTGCCTTCCATCATTGACTGATCCACGTACACCTTACCTTCAGCTACAGCAGACAACTGAGACATCCATATGATTGCACAGTCATACTGCTTCGCAATATTCCTAGCATGTATCGCTGCCTCTTTCAAGTAGATGTCTGACTTATCTGTGTTACGTGTTGCAAACTTGTCACCCATATCAAGCACCAATACATCAGGCTTGTATGCTTTGACTACAGCTTCAACCCAAGACATGTCCTTACCTGTGCTGTCGTATATCTTGATGTTATCATGCACTGGTTTGTATCTTGTGTTAGCTAAGGCGTAGTTACCCTTGACCTCTTCCATAGACATGTCAGTAGCAGCACTCAGATACCTAGCACCTACACGAGAGTAATGCTCTTCGTTACACAGGACGATACACTTAGCACCCTGTCTAGCAAACCCATCGTCAGACGCAATGAGAGAGGCGTGGAAGCTGGTCTTGCCTGTGTTGGGCCTTGCCCCTACAATAACTAAGTGACCCCCACTGATACCCTCTACACGGTTGCGTAGGGACGGTATGTTAAACTTCCACTTAGACTGTACATCGTTAGCCTCAAGTAAGCTGTCAATAGATATGTCACCCCAATCTATCTTGAGGTTAGGCATGAAGTCATCCTGATAGTTGGACAAGAGTTGACGCATAGGCTCTAGTGTTTTCTCTGCTCCATTAACGTACTGGAAACCTAGCTTAGCAATCTCTTCTCCTACTACCTGTTGAAATAGTTTTGATAGTACCTCTTGTGCAATCTCCTTTGATAGTGGTTTCTCTCTGTCGATCTTCTTAAACAAATCCTTGTACATATCTTTGTTAGATGTGGTAAGGACATTGCGTGTAAAGAACAACGCCTCAAGCTCAGCAGGTGTGATAGTCTTATCGTACTGCTGCATAGCGTAGTCTAACGTGTTCTTTATCTTACGTAGTTCTGCTGTGAACAACTTGTCCGGGGTACGAATACCCTTGTGGTCTTCATAAAAGTCCCTGTCAAGTAGTGTTCTTATCAGAGCGATTTCCATTAGCATCTCCATAAAAAATATAAGGTACAACTCTTCCTGTCGCCCACCGTTTAGCTTCTTCTTCTGCTTCCCACCTGTTGTTGAACACCCATACCTTTTGGTCTTCTGTCCAAGGGTTCTCTTTACGGACAAAGGTGAACTCACCTAGTTCAATCTCAATCTCTACTGCATAGGTCATCCCTCATTGTCCTTTCTCTACATCAACATTAACCTGATAACCCTCGTCTATATTAAACGCATATCGTACATCCTCTTCAATATTACCTTCGATATTAAAAGTTTCGATAGGGTTTAAGTTAGGTGTTTCATACTCCATTGGAAGAATTATCGTACCGTTGTTCTGTGTGTGGCATATTTCCACTTTACATTTAACTATCATCATCCTCTACCTCACTAATGCTTCCCATGATACGGGGAACAGTTCACGCATTTTACGACTGATCTGTACAGCAACACTCTGTGTCTCTGCCTGTGTGTCAGAAGCACAACGTAGGTTACACATATCAGCAAAAGCATCTAGTGAACCTGACCAGTACCACTCAGTCATGGTGCTTTGAGGCAACACCATACGTGCTTGCTCTGGGCATACACCTGCCGCTATAAGTTTTCTGTATATAGATATAACATATTCATCACACTCATGTACTTCATCTAATATACTAAGATCAGGAACTATACTGTCTCTGTATACACCATACTTTTCAGGCTCCTTTTCAAAGACATCTTTTATATGCTTGTACTCACCGTGAGCATACATCTTATCTAACTCAAGCACTCCACTACTACCTTGCTTCTTATCTTTACTACGTCCTCGCCACTCATCAGGCTCATAGAACTCAGGCTTTTCATCCACGTACCTACGGCTAATCTCATTCCAGCGTAGGAACTTATGCTTGACTAGCTGCCTAGCTACAAACATTGGTGCTTTGACATGGAAGGTAGCAAAGGCATGACCAAAGGGTGATGTATGCCTGTGCTTGGCTAGATATTTAATCAGCTTGGTATCTTTATGTGACAAGACATAGACACCCTTGACCATATCAATACACTCTAGCTCACTCTTCTTACCAAAGCTGACCCTAGCTGCGTTGACCACGCTAAGATCATCACCCATGTGATCTATATACGTTACCTTAATCAAGTGTCACCTCACGTAATACATCTAGTGCTTGCTCTTCAGTAAGGTTGAACCATTCACCCTTACGTTTACCTTTACGTTCTGCTACAGCGTGTGCATCACGCTCTGCTTTGTTACGATCATCAAAGTACACGGCATGGATCAACTCATAGTCACGCATAGGCGAGCTTGTTTGATAACCGTTAAGCCTATCCTCTGCGTCAATAGCCTTACCAATCTTGATCCAATCAGGCCATGCCTTGTTGCGGATAGCGTAGACATACCCTTCTTTAATCTGCTTATCTTTCTGCAAGGCGCTGAACGCAGCATCACCAAAAGATTTATAGCGCCCCGGTTTGTACAAGGGGTGCTTGCGAGATATGTACTTACTGTTTACATACATAGATAAAGGGTTGTTCTTGGGGTTGCTCTTTGTATTTCTTTTCCTTTGTATTTCTGCACTACTACTAACGTCTTTGCCTTCACCTCTGTAGTACTTAGGCTTACCTGTTCTAGGGTTGATGTTTGTCTGTGTCATGTATATCTCCTTTGTGTTTCTCTTTCCGTACTGGTTTAGGTTTCTTCTTATCTGGTATGACTTGAGGTTTGTACTTAGGTTGTCTCAAGTCTTTAGCCATAGGGTTTCTCGTATTCTTCATAGGCTAGTTTCCTTAGTTCCTCTAAATCCTCAGGCCTCTCATACTTCAAATCATCTTGAAGATACAGAGCATACGTAGGTAGACCTGTCCATAACTCTATCTCTTTCTTGTAGTTCAACGTTTTCTGTAGAGCATCAGGGTCTAGCGCAACGATAACCTTTTTTGCGTTGTCACTTATATGCTCTAAATGTTTATCTGTCAAGCTAGTACCAAGGATAGCAAAGCCTGTCGAACCCTGTACTTTCTTAGCCACAGTGATAGCACTGATAACATCTTCGACTATAACATATGTACCATTTTTATTAGACATAGACCTTTTGTAGTAGTCAGCACTACCACCGTATCTATACCACTTTGGTATAGCGCCATCTAACGCACGTCCAATAGCATCTACTATAGTATTGCCTCGCCAGATAGGGAACACGGCACGTTTATCTTTGATGTCGTACAGTAAAGTCTCGTGGTCTAGGGTAGGCCAACGAGCCACAAACCTACGCAGGTTACCGTCAGTCACTTGACTACTATCTACTACGTGTTCAGGGTACACGAAAGGTTCTTCTTTGTTAGTGTTGCTATGTGTTTCTACTAATGGTTTCACGAAGTAACTCTCCATCTCTTGTCGTGTCATGTCTGTGTCATACCTGCCGCCAACATCACAGGATAGCTTGAAGCAGTTGTACTTCAACACACCCATCTTAGTCTCAGCAGTAAAGGTATTCTTGCTGTTGCAGAACGGACAGTCACCACGGTATGCACCGTTGCGTGATACCTCTTCTGCGTATGCTCTATGTTTCTGCCATACTGTCATGTCACTTCTCCTTGAACGCAGTGCGTTGGGCTAGTGCCTCTGATGCACCAGTAAAGGTGTGGTTGATATAAGGTGTCAGGCTGTTGATGTTAGTATGCCCACTCACCTGCTTGATCTGCGTTATGTCCACCCCGGCTTCAACCATTTCAGTGATGGCAGTGCGCCTCATATCCATAGCTGTTAGTTCATGTGGTAGATTAGCTTTTGCTAGTACCTGATTGACATACTTATATAAAGTAGGTTTGCTGTATGGTTTGTATGCTCCATCTCTTGCCTCGATTTGTGGTGCAACGTAAGGCTGGAAGCCAAACAAATCTTTCTGCTCTGTCAGTAGGCGGTAAAGGGCTGCACTAATAGGTAGGTGTACATCTGCACCACGCTTGCTCTGCGTCAGGTCTACACGCTGCTTGCCTAAGTCTACACTGGACCAATCCAATAGGCGCATGTCACCTACACGTTGACCCCACTCGTATGCCATGTGTACAATCAGGCCAATGGATCGCCACTTCCATTCGCTGTACGCTGTATCCAAGAAAAGTTTTACTTGTTCGGGTTCCCATATAACTTTACGTGATGGGTTAGGTGTCTTGTCTAAGAAGGGCATAGGATTGTTTAAGTTTAAACTATTCTTGTTGCCCCAATTGATAAGTATAGACATGATCGCTGCGATTTTGTTAGCACGATATGTCCCTCTTGTTAGCCAAGCATCATAGTATCTCTGCATCATAGGTACATCTAATCTATGGAGACTGACGTGACCTACATCATCCTTGATGATACCAAGACAGGCATGGTAGTCCTGCTGTGAGGCTTTACCTAGCTTACGGAAAGCTGTTGATGATAGGTACTCTGCCACCAACTGCCTTACGTTACCTGCCTTTACCATTGCTTGCGTGTCTTCCAATATACCCAACATTCTGAACAGTGTCCTTTCCCTATTATAAAATCAATAGCCCACACAACGTTAAGCCTGTTGTCTCTGCGCCATTGCCAGTTCCTAGCACTGAATGTTTGATTGTTGCTACCGCCTAGTAGCACGTTGATTAGTACACTGAAGGCGGTAAGCACTCGCTTTGCATAACTACGTATCGTCATCATCAATACCCTTCCAAAGAAAGTAGATGAAGCCCCCCACATATGCAATGAGGAAGGGCAGTATTATTTGTGAGCCTACTACCAAGCGTTTAGTTCCTCTCACATAAGGAAGGGAAGGCTGATCGTAGCACCCACTCTGTACGGTCAATTGATCGTGCATCATCCATTGTTAAGTCTAGCATCTCACGTAAGCTACCCTCTGCACCAAGTATAGTCTTGTATGCAAACTCAATAGCCTCACGTTGCTCTTGGCTTAGGTGATCAGTAGCTGCATTCTTTTCAGCATCGGCTGCATCACGTTCCTCTTGCCATTTAGTTTGGTTCGCTAATATTTCTTCTGCTGTCATAGTCATTAGTCTCTCTCCTATGTTAGTGTGTGGGATACCACAGTTCGCCGTTGTCAATCATGCGCTTGACATCTTCTAGTTCTTCTTTAACGAAGTCAGCCCGGTCAAAGTCACCAAGCCATTCTGCATCATCAATCTCTTTCTGTAGATCAATGTTGTACTGGTTGATAGGTATGGTGGTTTTCAGATCAGTTCTCC
>BCSF01000040.1_pt1 | contig 55323 bp, 50 predicted proteins | sample 1016431 | NCBI WGS metagenome assembly BCSF01 (sample SAMD00045685;SAMD00045686;SAMD00045687;SAMD00045688;SAMD00045689;SAMD00045690;SAMD00045691;SAMD00045692;SAMD00045684;SAMD00045690;SAMD00045691;SAMD00045692;SAMD00045684;SAMD00045685;SAMD00045686;SAMD00045687;SAMD00045688;SAMD00045689, study... | reverse complement strand
AACTCATTGTACAATAGTTTATCGAAGATAGCAGGGTTCTCCGACTGCATATTCAAATAGTATGCTGAATAGATCTGGTTTGCTTTGGTGGCATCATCTACACCATCAGGACCAACAGTTCTCAACAGTACAATGGTTGATTGTGTTGCCTCTGTGTAGTGTCTCATCCACTCTACAAAGTCTCTTGTGGTAACGTACATAATATCAGTCCGTGATGTTTAGGTTTTCAATGACAGCACCAGTTAGTCCTTCATTTAGACTATACTGATTGATCTTATCCCAGATCTGTTTTGCTAGTGGTAGACCACCTTCTGCTTCTCTTTGTTTATCAAGGATAGCAGACTTTTTGATCTCACCAACAACTTGTTCAGTAGCATATTGACCTGTCTCAACAACATTGAACTTGAAATGAGCAGGGATAGAGAGATACTCAGTTTCATGATCTGGGTCTAGTTCATGATAAGAGAATGGATCAATAGGCCAGTTATATTCTTCATCCCAAATGAGATAATCTAGCATGTCATCAAAATCTTCTGGAGTTTTGATATTTTCACGTAGATATGCTCTATAAGCAGTCCACAATGCCAGTTCACCATCAAACTTTTCTGTAGCATCTGGTAGTTGTGTCCAATCAGAAGCACGAAGCAGTTTATCTAGTGTTAGTTTCTTCACTTCATCAGTCTTGATGAGATATTCCTGTCTGGTAGCAATATCAATAATTGCTTTCGACTTCACTACATCAGCATCAACTTGCTGTACTGCCAGTGCTGCTTTGAGAATATCAAATAGTTCTTTTACCTGTGAATCCGTGAGATCATTTTTCTCATATCTCAACCATTTTGAGGTTTTAGTAGAAAAGTCAAATTTCAACTTTTCTTTCTCAAAGATATGCTCACCATTCTCGAAAACTGAGAAACTTACGATTCTATCGTTTTCGTTAGACCACTCATCTGGTAGATTATTATGAAGGTTGGTGTTAATTGTGGGTTCCAACTTAGTAGCAAGATATGTCCACTCACCATCCTGCTTCACACGTACAACCATTAGACGATGAAGGGCATCCCATTCAAGAATAGGTTTCCTCTCTTCAGGTGGTAAGATTCTCTCAAATTGAAAATCGTCTGGATTAAACGCCATCTCTATCAGGGTGCTTTATTTACTATTTAGAATGCTTTGATCACCCACTTGGTCCACGTGTATGGTGTAACCAATGGTACTTCATCTTGTGGATCAAATTCAGGGACAGGAATCAACTGCTTAGTTTGCTGTAGTGTGAACGTACCAGGGAGAACCTGAAGACCTACATCTAGAGCAGAGAACTCAAGATCAACAGAGGAATTAGCACCACCAGAGAAAGATTGTAGTGCTGAACTCTGTGTACCACCAGTCTCATTGTTACCATATCCATAAATCTCATCATCATTATGGGCAGTCAGTGAGACATAGTGATTGTGCTTCAGTTTGTTGACTGGGTTGTAAGAACTAACAGTGATCTCCTTGTCTGGGATGTCAACCGTAGACAAGAACTTACGAGCGTTAGTACCACCAAAAGCACCAGTCTGTCCACTGAATGGAGAATCATCTAGGTCAATATAGTCGTTGATCTCATTATACACAGCACCAGTGATACCTGACTGTTGAATAGTAACAGAACCATACACACCAGCATTGTTGATACCCTGATAACCAGGGTTGGTGCTGTTGTTCCAGTTTGTAGTGCTGCCATTGTGCCAACCACTCTCATCACAACCAGTAGATCCAGGTAGATGAGAATCATCTAGATCATAATCTTCTAGAGCATAACCCCATAGGTTGAAGGAGAATGTACCAGATGATGTGAATGTAGCATTGGTGCTAGAACCTAGGTTTGAAGCATTAGGTGGTACAACATCAATACCATATCCACCATTGCCACCCCAGTTAACTTTACCTTTGAACTTACCTGGGTCAGAAACACCAGAGATCAAATCGTGGAAGTGTAGTGGGACATCATAAATCTTCTCTGGGTCTAGTCCAACAGGACATGTTGCTGAACCAGATGTGAAGAATTCAATCTGACCAGTAACATCACTATAACCAGTAGTAGTTACCTGAGCAATACCAAAGTATTCAGAAGTTTGTGCTGGTTGTCCAGTAGCAGGAGTTTCTACCTGTTCTAGTTCACCAGTGCCAGGATCAGCAATCTTATCAACAAACCACATACCACCAAATGCTCCAGGTTCAGCATTACCAGGGGAACCAGTTTGTTTTGTTGGTTGATACGATGGTGTCAATCCAGGAGAAGAAGCAGATGTTCCATCAATAACACCAGTGCCCTTGACATATCTATTTCTAAGGTCAGGAACTCTAAAGTATGTGTCACTACCTACTAGTTTAGCACCATACTCATACTCAAGCACTTCAAATAGCAATGGATACTCTGCTGGATTGTAGTATGTACCATCACAATATACGAAACTTGGGAATCTAGATCCTGGTTTGCCATCTAGTGTACCCCAGGAGTCAGACTCAGTGCCATCTTGGAATACAGGCATGATAGATCCAACAGGTAGACCATCAAACTTAGTGTTGATTCTAATTTGATCACCACTGAATGTATTACCAATGTACTTACATGGTGTGATAGAACTATACCACTGACTCTCTAGAGGATCTTGTACAGCAGCAGGAGTTTGAACAGAGAATCCTGTTGTATATGATCCAGCAGTAACAAATGTTGTTCTAGTAAATCCAGCAATATCAGAAGATGTCAGCTGTACTTGGAACTGATCTCCATTAGATACGTTTGCCTGAGATGATACAGTATATGAGAGGAATGATCCACCATTAATAGAGATCAATGCTCCATTTGTAGCATAAAGACCAACACTGATACCTGTAGATAGACCACTGATAGTAATAGTTTCAGCAGATGTTGTTGGTACACCAGGACCAGTGGCAAGTACAGAAGCGAACGAGAAGTCATTAGGATCTGTACCAAACGAACCACCAATAGTTACACTCCACTCTCTTTCATAGTATCCAGCGGTAGATCCAGCAAGACCAATCTTTGTATTGAAGACTCTTGCTTCACCAATGACATCACTAGTAGTATAATTCAAGGCAAGAGTATCAAAGTTTTGTACTGTTGTCTGTGTAACACCAGCACCTAGATTTACACCATTCTTGACAATGTATGCTAGGTCAGTGTTAGCACCTTGGTCACCAGCACCTGCCTCAACAATGAAGTCAACAGTAGTATCAAGACCTTGAATCAAGTTTGTATTGCTAGTATATTCAGTCTCTAGATCAGCAGGGTTAACAGGCAACCAAGAGTAACCATTAGGTGTACTATCTGCTTCAGCAGCAGTAGTAACATTCCAGTCAACAGGATCTGCTGTACCAACTGTAATTTCTGTGGTTACAGTATCACTGAAGTCAGCAGATGATGTGATTCTGATACGGAACTGTTGTCCATTTGAAATGGTAGCACCAGTAGCACCACTGACCCAAGCATTTCCTTCTACACTAATCTCAGCACCATTAGTAGCAGTAATACTTACAGGTACAGTAATACCAGAGATCTGAACTTCTTCACTTGTGGTTAGAGTGCTGACAGAAGCACCATCTACATCCTCAAGGAAGAATGGGTTTGGTTCAGAATCAGGTGGTGGACCAGCATTGATATCAAAGTTAGCTGTAGTATCACCAACAGTAACAGCAGTTGTATATGTAGTGTCGAACTGGTTACCAGTTGTTGCTTGAACTTGAATGTATTGGTTGTTGAAGACAGTAACACCTGCTTCAAATGCTCCACAACTAGAAGCACTAGCACTAGTACATACTCTTACAGCAGATGTAATACCAGGAGAGTTGACTGTTACAGGTACACCACCTGTGATACCAGTGATCTGTTCAATATTAGATTCATATGTTGTTTGTACAGTAGCACCGTCAATAGTATCAAACGAGAAGGCATCAGGTGTGATGTCTTGCTGTGAGTATTCAACATAAACAGCACCTTCTTCACCACAAGCAGCGCCCTGACCACTAACTTGTGCTGCTGATAGTGGTGTACAATATGTGGCATTGTAGAAAGCACCACCACCGTTACCACCAGTGGCGTCTAGATCATCAGTTTGTAGAGTAGTGCTATTTTCGGTGTAACTAGTAATTAGTGTACCAGCAGTGCCATCATAACCACCACCGCCACCACCAGGACCACCGCCCTGACCAGTTCTATCTGGAGCATCATCACCAGGGAGATTTAGGTTGATAGTTGTAGTTTGAACTGTGCCATGTCCATTATAGTTACCATACTGAATAGACAAAGGCGTAGCAGTATCATTACCAGCGCCACCACCGCCACCTCCACCACCAGCGAGGGCGATCAATGTGCCATCTGTGAGTGTAATAGCAGAGGCACCACCGCCTCCACCACCGCCACCAGAGGCGTCTCCAGGACCAGCGTCACCACCATCACCACCATAAGCATAACCAAATCCACCAGTACCACCACCAGTTCCAACTACATAATCAGAACCATCTTCACCAGCATCAGCAGGATAAATTCTTAGTTTATAGTCAGGATTGCCGAAAGCATTCGTTGGCCAAGCACTAACAGGTATCTCTACAAGAACTCTAAGGATATTGCCAGCGCCACCAGGACCACCTGTACTATTTGGTACATCACCACCACCATATCCACCACCAGCACCAACTAGTGAGAGATAGAAAGAATCGGCAGCAAAAGCAGGGATACCAAACTCTGTGTAATTAGTGAATCCCTGTCCAAACCATGTCTCAGTGATAAAATCACCAAGAGTGTTAAACTGTCTAGTATATACTCTAAACGTATCAATGATAGCATCACCAGCAGTAACGTCAGCACTGTTACCAATTCTATATGACAACTGTGCTAGACCACCAGATCCTGTAGCAGCGTTCTGTCTAACAAATAGAGTATAGTTTGTTGGTAGAATAGTAACACTAGATCCCCAGTTAACTTGGTCTACACTGAGACTACCAACGCCACCAGTAATTGTTGCTGTTGTAGCAGCATCTAGTCCATCTATTTTTACCTCAGCAATTTGTTCTACACCTGGGTCAGATAGGAAAACAGGAGTAGCGTGGAATGGATAAGGAACTGTTCTCTCTTCTCTTGTAATAAGAGTAATAGAGTGAGTAGTTTCTGTGTAAGTTGGTGATGATGGACCACCAGTTGGGTTGCCAATGTCTGGGTTACCATCTGGAGGACCTTGTAGTCTGACAGTAGCAGTTACACTATTCTCATATGTACCATCAGCACGAATCTTCATGTTGATGATGTCATCTTCTTCAACTGTTAGTTGCTGTACCCAAGCACCAGTATTATTCTTTCTAATAAAACCACCAGTGCCATCGATGATAGCAGTCATCTTGACACCTTGACCGTTCAATGATGCTACTAGGTTTTGAGCAGTGGTTGGATTGTTGTTTGCTAGATTAGTATAAGGTGCCTCTAGATTATTGTATGTGCCACTAGCATATTCTGTACCTAGACCAGTGATAGTAACATCACCAAAATACATGAAGTCTGGTTCTGCTCTATTGTGTGTAGCGTCAGCAGATACTAGAACCTTTTCATATTCAGCGACAGTCAAAGTACAAACTTCACCACCACTACCAGTAATAGTTACAGTATCACCAATACTATAACCATAACCAGGGTCACTGATAATTAGATCATCAAATCCATCAGTGGTGACCTGAACTTCCATGCTGTTTCCATTACCACCAGAAACAGGATATGCTGTGCCATTAGTGAGGAATCCAGATGTTGGTGCTGTTCCTGATAGGTTTAGTTTAACACCATAAGTGAAGATAGGAGCAATACTAGCAGTATCTGGATATCTATCTACCTCAGTCCATGACTGCCAGTTGTCATCTACATCACCAAGAGTCTGTGTTATTTGATAAGAACCAGATCCGTATGTACCAGCAGTAGTATTCTCATAGTTGTTGCTACCTCTAGTATAAGTATCACCACCAGTAGCAAATACAGTTACAGTACCACTTCTCTTCTGGGTATAATTAGGACCGTTACGAATTCTAGTGTAGAGAGTATCACCAAGGACTAACTGATCCCCAATCGATTGTGACCAGTTAGTATTATCGGCAGAGATATCTACAGAACTGGTAGAAGATGCTCTAAGCACAACATCACCATCAATACCATCAATATCAATATTGTAGTAGAAATAATCTGCTTCACCATCAGCAGGAATCTTCTGGTCTACTCTATCAGTAAAAGTAAACTGGTTGATATCCTGATCTTGTGCTCTAGTTGTGATACCCCACGTTCTACTGAACGATGTAGATGGTTGACCAATGTTAGTACCAAATGTCTCATCACCAACATTAAATGTTACAACAGTGCTAGTAACATACCAGTCAGGAACAGTTACTCTTAGTTGTACTTTATCTCCAGGTTGTAGACCACCAGTACCATTAGCAACGTCAGCACTGATAGATGATCTCCAGGAATCGAAGGAACCATTCCTATAGATTCTGAATCTTGCTGTTGTGTTGTTTGTATTACTATTCTTTGGACCGTTAGATACAGCAGAGACGCTAGCAGGAATAGGGATCTCGAAATTTGCTAGATCAACTACATCAGAATAGTATGTTGTATTTCTTTGAAAGGTTGTAGTGCCACCACTACTATTAGTACCATTGAAAGCACCAGTAAATCCAGATTGATCAGTAAAGTTGAAGGTATCTGGTAACGCATCAGGAATTTTTGTACCAAATGTGACGCCATCAGGGTCAGATCCAGTACCAATTTGTACATTAACAGTAACCTGAGTATTCCAGGTACTTGGTGTTGGATATCGTACCTGTACTTTATCCCCAGGATTTACGTTTACAGGACTACTGCTAAATGGCATGGATTACTACTCTATCACGTGCTATTTCTATTTGTTATTTAGGTCAGACTGCCTAACGTTAATCCAAGGACCGTTGTTGATTCTTACCTGAATTGGTTTATCTGCTGTGATTTCTTGAGGTTGGTCTCCCTCAACTTCAAAGATTCTAGATTTATAATGTGGATCACTTGGATCCATGTCATATACCACAGGAAATTTTTTCATAATGTACCCCAATAATGATTAGCAATGCTCTGGAACAAAGCATCCTCAGCAGAAATATCATCCCCTTGAGAGAAGTGAGTCTCGTAAGAATTTACAGAGACAGTCTCACCGTCTACCACAGTGGTAACTGTCTTTCTGACACCTACTTGCTGTAGTAAAGGTCTAACCTCAATAGCATCAACAACCTCTGTTCTTTCTAGCGCCATCTTAGAGCTCTCTTACATTCTGCCAATTACCATTATTTATGCTGACCTGTATATCTGGATCAGATGCTTTGATCTCTTGGGCAATCTCAATATCATCAACATCAACCTGAGCACTAACAGCATACTCTACAGGATTATTTGTAACAAAGTCAATGTCTTCATAGGGGAATGTATTGAGAGTATCAGCATAATTAAAGTCTTCCTTGATTCTAGGTGCTCTAGTCTGGAATGTTACATTAAAATTTCCACTAGGTGTGGTGACAGTTACAACCTTATCATTTACATTGCCAAATGTATCACTAGCACCAACACCAGACATACTAGTATTGAATGGTAATGTAGTAGTTCTAAGTTTTACTGCTTGACCATTACTAAAATTGATAGAACCACTAAAAGAATTATTCAAACCAATAAAGTTACCAGAACCAGAGGTAGAAATTGTAGTCGGCATATCAACACCAGCAAGAGTTCCAAGAGTTACAGTAACTTGAGTGCTAGGTTCTAAATTAGTAAATGATGTAGTCCAACTATTATTGTGTGTATTGTCATTATAAGCAGAGACAGTGATGTTCTCAGTATCTGATCCACCAGCATTACTAACAGTAAGAGTATAACTTCTGGTAGCAGGACTTGTACCATTAGCATTAGATTGTGGTAAATTACTAATGTTTAAACTGCCACTGGAAGAAACATTCCAACTCTCACCAGCACTACTAGTAATTGTAGCACCAGAAATACCAAGACCACTAGAGTTCCAAGACAATGTAGTGCTATATTGAGGAGTGGCGTTACTACTATTCTGTGGGTTTGGACTAGCACTAAAAGAAGTAATAGTTGGAGGTGGTGGTGGATCAAATCCATACCAATCTAATGCTACACCATAAGGACCAGCACCAGAGTTTACTGAGGTAGCACATATAGTATATGTTCCTGGGGCAAAATATCCTGGTGTAGTTCTAGATGACTGACCACTATATCCACCCATGTTGAATTGATAGGCACCATTAATACGGACATCACCGTAGTCATCAACAGCAGTCCAAAACTTTTGTCTACCGTAGTTATTGAACGTAATGGTCCAGCAATACTGTCTAGTAACATTATATGTTCCTGGTTCAGTTCCACCTATATTATAGCTGTTCATGAAATTGGACCAAGCAGGTTCATAATATTGAGGTCCACCAGAAGACCTACTAGTCCAAGAAAAATCGTTTGTCATCAGATACTCCTAGCGTTTTGCCATCCGCCACCATTTATATTTACCTGGGCGTCTGCTTTGTCTACTTTAATTTCCATAGCAATTTCAATATCATCAGCATCAATTTGTGCTGTCGTAGCATATTGTGATGGACTATTACTAATCAAGTCAATATCTTCGTAAGGATAGTTACCAACGTTATCAGCATAATCAAAATTTTCTTTGATTCTTGGTGCCTTAGTGGTAAAAGTTACATTGAATGATCCACCAGGCGTAGTAACTGTTACTGTCTTACTATTTGTATTGCCAAATGTGGCATTACTACCAACACCAGAGAGACTAGTATTAAATGGTAATGTAGTAGTTCTCAACTGTACTGAATTACCATTGTTAAAGTTTCTGGATCCAGAAAAAGATCCACCCAATCCAACAGCATTACCACTACCTGATGTAGATATAGTACATGGCATATCAACACCAGCAAGAGTTCCGATAGTGACCACTGTTTGAGTGCTAGGTTCTAAATTAGTAAATGATGTAGTCCAACTATTTGATGGTGTATTATCATTCTTTACGTTAGCAGTCTTAGTGCTAGTTACTGTTCCACCAGGACCTGATGCTGTTAATGTGTAAGTTTTTGTAGCAGGACTTGTGCCATTAGCATTTGATTGTAATCCAGTATTTACATTGAGTGATCCACTAGTACCAACAGAACCAATACCTCTGTTTATACTAACATTATCAGCATATTGTGTGTTCCATGAAATAGAAACATTAGCGTCTGGAATACCATCAGTATTATAGTTATTACCTACAGAAAAAGAAGTAATACTTGGGTTATGATATTCCCAAATGATTCTAGCACCACCTTTACCACCAGAACCAGCAGATCCTCCATCATTTCCTGCTCCACCAGCACCATAAGAAGCACCAGATCTACCACCTGGGCAACTACCTGAGTTTCCACTTAGGTTAGTTCCTCTACCACCCTTACCATTGCCACAACGTCCAGAGTTTCCACTCTTGTTACCTGCTCCACCACCATCTTGTCCATCGTCGTCATCAGATCCAGATCCACCACCTTTAGTAATATCACCAGCGTCAGAATAACCACCGCCACCTCCACCAGAGTCGTCAGTTCCAGTAAGACCACCAGTAGCACGAACGTTTACAATGTTACCAGGACCACCTTTAATTTGTGATGTGCCACCATTATTGCCAGTATCACAACTAGGTGATGAACCACCAGATGCTACAGTAATTGATAGCGTTTGACCAGCAGAAAAATTTCTAGTGGATTCAGAAAATCCCCCGCCGCCTCCGCCGCCACCTTCATCGTCTCCATCACAATCTCGATAACCAGAAGCACCACCACCAATCACACGGGCGGTGACACTTTTGGTAGCAAATGGTGCTGTCCAACTATAATTTCCAGGATTGGTATAATCGTTTGAAGGCATCTCAAATTTCCCTTACGTTTTGCCAAGAACCGTTATTAATACTTATCTGAGCATCTGGTTGATCTACCTTAATTTCCATAGCAATTTCAATATCATCAACATCAATTTGTGCTGTTAAAGCATATTCATCTGGACTATTAGTGATTAAGTCAATATCTTCATAAGGATAATTACCCACATTATTAGCATAATTAAAATCTTCAGCGATTACAGGTGCTCTAGTGCCTATAGTAATATTCTTAGATCCACCTGGGTATGAAACAGTGACTGTTTTATTGTTTACTTTCCCATAGATACCAGTTTGCCCACTGATATCAGTGTTAAATGGCAATGTAGTAGTCCTCAACTGTACTGTGTTACCATTAGTGAAATTTTGAGATCCAGAAAAAGCTCCGCCAGCACCAACAAAGTTACCACTACCTGATGTAGAGACTTCTGTAGGCATATCTATACCAGAAATATTTCCTAGAGTTAATGTAACTTGAGTGCTAGGTTCCAAATTAGTAAATGATGTACTCGTAATCCAATTACTATTAGGCACATTATCATTACGAGCAGAGACAGTAACATTACTAGTTGTACTACCACCATCATTTGTTGCTGTCAAATAGTATGTTCTAGTTGCTGGACTATTACTACCAGCAGTAGATTGTGGTAAGTTGGTAATATTATAATTACCATCTACTGGTTGACTACCAAAGTTCTCACCAGCAGAACTAGTAAGAGTCACACTAGTAGCATATGTTGTAGTCCATGTTAATGTAGTGCTATATTGAGGATTAGCATTAGAACTATTTTGTGGATTAGGACTTGCTGAAAAACTATTAATCTGTGGTGCTGCTTCTAACCATGACACTTGGACATATCCATCCATAGCAGTCTGATTATAACTGGCGCTACCAGCTTGACATAAAGAAGTTCGGTATCTTGAACCACCACGACCGCCGCCACCGCCACCGCGGTTGTTATCCTGTCCAGAACCACCACCGCCGCCGCCACCAGCGCCGCCGCCTCCGCCGCCTCCACCAGAGTAGGGAGGATCACCAGCGTTACCGCCACGACCACCTGCTGCCATACCAGAACCACCACTACCTCCAGTAGCGTTCGGAGCATTGTTCTGACCATTGCCACCATTGTTACCAACATAACAGGTGAATGTTCTAGCCTGAAAATCTTGGTTGATTGTGAATGTTTGTTGTGTCGTTCTGCCACCAACACCACCCTGAGCAGAGGCGTCTGTACCGCCAGTGCCTCCTCTAGCACCACGTACAGTTACACTGATACTATATCCGTTGTCGGGTATGTTAACAGTATACGTCCCAGGAGACGAAAAGGTTGAGGTAGGCATTAGATCTTAATGATATACTCTACTAGAATGAATGGAGGAGTTGCTTCATCAAGTTTTTTGATGTTGCTGGTCGTTAGAGTAACTGTACTTTCTAGACCAAAAGCATCAACATCAGTATCTACGAAATTAAATCTCAGTTCATTGTTATCAGAAACTACAGTTGATGATGGGAAGTCAATCAAGTGAGCATGTGATACAACAGCAGAGGATCCTGTGGGAGATTGAATTGTAATTGCTTCGTTAGAACCTTCGTTCTGAGCATTGTTACCACCCTGTGAAGCACCTGTTGTTTCACCAGTGAAGATAGAATCTGCCCACTGTCCAAGATAACTAAACACACCAACACCTGCTTCGTGACCATGTGCTTGGAAGTTTTGTTCTGACAAGAAAGCATTCAATGTTCTACCATTAGTAGTGGTAGTATTGAATGTAGGATTACCAATAAACTCTTGGTTGCCAGGACTGATTACTTCAAAGTTACCACTGTATGTAATTGTTGTACTGTTACCAATCAAAGATACAACATTAATCTCAGCACCAACTCTATATGGATTAGTAGAGTCTTCATTAATTACCTTGTCATTCAAATAAGCACCAGAAGCATTACCACCTTGGATATGTTTCGATCCAATGTCAGGCAAAACAAATTGGTTATTAGTTACTGTTTGATCAGGTCTTTTAAATTTAGAGTTGACACCAGTTCCCAAAATTTCAGCAAGAACTGGATACTCACTAGCATCAAGAATAGATCCATCACATCTCAAATAACCAGCAGGAAGAAGTTCTTTCCAATCTCCTTGATTGGGAACATTAACCGTAGGTAGTTTGATAGGAAATGGTATAATGGTGCCTGAAACACCACCATATCTTGCTCTCTCTTTGGTGTAATAGGTTGCCATTAGTATGCTCTAATTAGATTGGTAATAGTAACAGAAGCGGTTCTTGTAGTGAATGTAATCTGTAGTGCTCCATCAATAGAGTTTGGAGTAACATTTGGTTGTGCCAAGACGTTAATCTGATCAACAACATCAAGGTTTGAACCATCATATACAACGTTAAAAGAACCATCATGGTCATGTGGTTCAATAACATCATTAACACCACCACCAGTCAATGTATCATTCAAGAATGAAACAGCAGCGTGGTTGAATAGTGTCTTGGTATATCCGTGTTGGTGGTCAGATCCACCAGTACCATTATCATAGTTAGGACATTTAATTGTCTGACTACTATCCGAGAATGGAATTCTATATCCTGGGAAGAATCTACCAGTTTGCTTTAGGGCAGTCATGTTGGCATCACCAGAAGCAGATGTAGCACCAGACTTATCTCTTAAGTTAAAGTGTGATCCAGTTCCAGTGAACCAAGACTTGCCAAGACCATGACCTACAGCAGTTGTGCCAAATGGTTCGTGTTCGGCAACTGGCAAACTACCACCAACAGAAGCGATAGTATATCTACCAACACCAGAACTGAATGGAGAGTTATCTAGAGCAGTAATATTATTTGTTGGGCTGTTACCAATCCAGAATCCAGTTTCAACATCAGAACTACCAGCACAATCAAGTGATGTTGGTAGTGGACAATAAGGTCCGAATGGAGCAAAGTATCCTGATGGACAGGGGTGAACTCTGTTATAGAATTCAGTAAAGTTTACTTCTGGTGTAGCAAATACACAGGCACCTCTACCTGGGTTCTCACCAGCATCACCTGTGTTAGTTGTTTGATATGTTCCCTCATGGAAGTGCTGAGGGAAATGTTCTCTACCCAGTTTTCTAGGACAGATGAATACCTCTTTGATAGAGAAACCTTCAATGATACTCTGTCCTGTAATCACACCCTCGAAGTAAGAGTTACCAACTTGTGTGACAGTAATAGCGATGTCATTGGCAGTAGAAACACCACCATCGTCAGAAAATGCTGTTCCAGGAATTACTAATTGATCAGCAACATTATATGATTGTCCCTTAACTTTAGGAACAACATCATATGTCTGATCTGTATTAATAACAACTGTAAACTGAGCACCAGATCCACTAACAGCAGCACTAGTATCAGCATTAGTGCCATTCGTTGCTGTAATATTATTATAAACTTTCGTATTGGTTACTGTAGGTGCTGTTCCAGTTGTTGTGATACTAACAATCGTACCCGCTGGGTCTGGAGTATATGTGAAGTTTAGGTCAGTCTGAGCATTAACTACGTTTGGTGGACCCAAGTCTCCAGGTTCAAATCCAGCAACAGAATCACCGATGTATTCTTGTACTACCGTCAAGGCATCAGAATTGTCAATCGGAGATGGAACGAGGGGTGATGTAGAAACATAGTTACCAAAGTAGGCAGTCGAAATATCTGCCAATGCTTTGTTATTTGTTTGTGGTAGTCTAAATGTACCACTATAGTTTGGGAAGTTGCCACTAAATTCTGTACCACCGTAGGTATCACGTAGAATACGTGCCAACAGTGGATAATCTTCCGCTTCTAGTTCAGCGCCATTACAAAGCAACCATCCACTAGGAATTTCAGACAGGTTTCCTGTCCAAGGTTGGACACTTCCGATTGGAAGTGCCCTTTGTGTTTTGATTACGTTATATCCTGGCATATTAGATCTCTACGAGCCACCAACCTTGTGTTGTAGATGGAGCACCAGTCGTGGTTCCATCGAAGTTTGAGCTACCTAGGTAAATCAGACCGAAACCAGCATGTGGGGTCTGGACAACAAGTTCACCACCGCCGTAGTTAATAGTATCTAGGCTAGCAGGGACTCCACTATTGGTGTTGTCACCTTGAATAGCAACATTGTCAGGTGCTCTTACCTTGAGCGAGATGTTGTAGGTTAGGTTACCGCCAACATCAACAACTCTAATCATGTCACCAGTGGTTGGATTCGTTGGTAGTTTGAGAGTTGTATCAGAAGAAGGAGCAACGAAGTAGTTGACGTTCGATACAACATCAAATGTCTCCTCACCAGCACCAACAAACTGCCACTTTCTAGCACCAGATGGAGTGAAGAATCCTTCCTGACCAGCGAAGTTCATGGAACCATCACGCTCAACCTCGAAGATTTCTTCAGGTTGCTTGAGTTTCAAGAAGGTGAGTTGGACAGCACCGTTGTTCTGTGTGCCAGTGCTATGTGTTGGTGCTGTAGTACCGAGAGCACCAGTTCCAACAACAGTGTAGATGTTAACACCAGAGAAGATAGTGTCACCATCATCAACGGACTGACCAGACACCCACTCAGGAGAATCATCAATCTTATTGAGTTGGAGGTTGCCGCCGTCAATTTGTACAGGACCAGCGATTGTAGATTCTGTTTGACCCTCGACAGTTAGGTGACCAGCGATTGTTAGGTTACCAGTGCTGTTCTGGAGGATCATCTTCTGATCGGACTGTGAACCGACCAGGAGGTCACCAACACTAATGGTGGTAAGACCTGTCTCAGAATCAACTGTCAATCTGTCACAGTTTGTGCCACCAGCACCGAAGTCACCCTTGAGGCAAGTATCACCTGTAGCAGAATCAACAGTGAATGTGGTAACAGGAGAAGAACCACCAGTGGTGATGGTTAGTACCTGAGAGTTAGCAGTTGTCGAACCAGCAAGAGTGAAGTTAGCGTTGACAGTTACATCACCGAGGATGGTGGTGTTACCGTTAGTAGAGTCAACAACAAACTGCTCAACAGGGTTAGTATCAGCACCGTCTGTGATTACGAATCTCTGTGGAGATGTCGTGTTGATGTCGGTGATGATTGCTAGTTCAGAATCAGTGAAGCGTAGGATGTCTCCCTCGCCAACAGCACCAGAGAAGTCACCAGTGTTGATGTCTTCTAGAGTTCCGCTGGTAGCAGCACTGAGACCACCGACTTCATCGATGAAGCTAACATTGTTTGCTAGGTCATATCTGATGATCTCGATGTTATCTGGGTGATCAGTTCTTAGGAACTTGTAAGAAGAAGCATCAGCGCCAGAAGGTAGACCAGCTGGTGTTCCAGCAACCATCGTACCATCGCTGTTACGCTGGTTCATTGCTCTCTTGACCTTCACTCTTAGAGGATTGTCAGAAGAGATAGCGTTCAAGTTAGTTAGTTCTTCGATCAGAACTAGTTCGCTGTACTGTTCGCCAACAGGAGCGTCACCTTGTGTAGAATCACCACCAGTAAACGCTACCTGACCAGCAGTTGTACCAGCAGCAAATGGTTTGCTGAGGGTAAATGTGGTTCCAGCGATCGTTTGGATCTGGGCATACTTGGTGCCGTCATTAAATGTAGCAGAAGAAGAAGGATCAATACGTACCCAAGTATTATTTGTATCGAAACTAGAAGCGTTAGTAACACTGGTGATAGTGCTGCTGTTAGCAGCAACGTTAGCAGTGAATGCTGTAGGATCGAAGATTGCTAGTCTAGAACGATCAAGGAGGAGGTAAGCACCAACTTCGAAGATGGTGGTGTTAGAAGGTGTCGAGAATGTGAGGTAGTATTCGTCATCAGCAGCAGATCCACCAACAGCATCAGCAGTACCACCGTAGAAACTAGCGTCAGTATCGACGAACTGACCGATGACCGTCTTAGTGAAGAGGTCAACGTTAGCGTTATCAGTGTCACCTTGATCATGAGCAGGAGCAGTGGTAGAGAACGAACCTCTACGTACCTCGAACTCACCAGCGTTAAGACCACCAGAGAGTGTTACGTCACCCTCAAGTGTAGAAGAAGACTTAACGATCAGACTGTTGTTGATCTGTGTAAATCCACCCTGAGCACCGATATACATTCTGGAGACAGAGCTACCAATGTATAGTTTGGATGTGTTCAGTGTGAATAGGTTAACACGATCGGCAGGAGAACTTAGAGTAGCAATACCAGTTCCAGTTACTAGTGCTGTACCGATTGCTAGGTCACCGTCAACCTCAGTAAATCTGGTTTGGAACTTAACAACCGAACCAGAAACGAGAGAGTTAGATTCGTTAGCGTAAGCACCACCGATCTTGGCAACAGAGACAGCAGCAACGTTGGTTAGGTTGGATGTACCAAGTTCTAGGACCGACTTGAGACCGCCAGTGTGAACCTTGAAGATGGTGTCATCACTGAATGTACCAATGTTGACTTCCTGATGCTCAGCAGTTGGTGAGATGTTGATGATCTGAGGAGATGCCTCAGTAGTGTCAGCACCAGAGACCGAGTTGCCGATGAACAAGTTCTTCGCTTCAGAAGCAAAGTAAACAGTGGTAGCACCACCGTCAATTAGACTGAAGGAACTAGAAGTGGTGGATAGAGATCCACCGTTGACTGCTAGGTTCTCTTCTAGAAGAACATTCTCAGTAATTCTAGCGTCACCAACAACTGTTAGGGTGTGGTTAGTAAGACCATCGGAGACGTTAATACCAACTCTACCACCAGGAACAGTTCTAGCAGTGCCAGTAGATTGACCAGCGTGTGGACCTTGTAGACCATTCGTTGTAGCAACTCTAAATGTTGCTTCGACGTTAGGATCAACAGAGTTACCACCAACTAGTAGAGCGTTGTTGACTTCAGCAAACGTTCTGTTAGCAAGTAGTGGGAAGTTATCATAACCATTGGTAGCAAGAGTCTTACCACTGATGAATGCTGTACCAACAACATCCAAGTTTGCTCTTGGTGCTACAGCATCAGAAGTGAATCCTTGTAGATAATCACTGTGAGCAGATCTTGCTAGAGTGTTGATGCCTAGTCTGTAATCACCATTGTTAGCGGTATCAGTTCTGAGTGTCTCAGCACCGATTAGAGCAGTCTCAGTCCACTTGGAGAGTGAGACAGAGATAACACCGCCTGTTGGGATAGCAGTAGGATCGTCAACCTGACTGGTCTCGATGATAACTGGAGCATTAACAGAGAATCCAGTACCAGTTACTGCCGTAACCTCTCTAATGCCGTTGACATTAAGGAATCTACCTTCTAGACCAGAGATCTTAACGATAGCACCAACAGCGATGTCATTAGCAGAAGGAGATTCACCCGTTGCCATGGTGAAGGTTACCAAGGAACCACCAGCAGCAGTAGAAGATTCTACGTTAGCAGTGATTGGGTTGTAGTAGTTAGCGTAGATCCAACCAAGAGAACCAGTTCTACCGACTTCCTCACCCTTGAGTAGGATGTCACCAGCAGTTGGTCCCTCGCTTGTAGCTAGAGTGCCATACTTAACCTCGATACCTAGGTTGCTGTTATCCTGATTGGGTGTCTTATTGGTTGGTGTATTGCCAGCACCCTGATCAACGTGGGTTCTGATGCTGTAGTCCTGACCAGAGAGAAGAGTGCTACCACGTGGGTTTAGTCTGTAGATAGCAGAGAAGATCTGGTTCTGATGGATAACAACATTACCCTCGGAAGCAATGGTGCTTCTGCTCCAGGAACTGGAGTCTAGAGTTAGGTCACCACCGTCACTAGAAGAGACGTTAGAAACAACCGTGAAGGCATTATCTTCATCATCATCAACGTTGATTGTTACAGGGTTGTTGAATAGAGCGTTACCGTCAACTGTGATCTCTTGCTCGAAAGCAACAGGTAGTTCAAACGTTGTAACAAGACCACCGATATCACCAGCATCATCATCAGATGATAGAAGTTCAGCACGCTCAAGGAAGGTCTCTTCACCCGTGATAGCGTTGATCTTACGGTTACCAATGTAGAGGTCACCGTTGGAGTTTAGACCAGTGTAGAAGACGATACCGCCGTCTTCACGTTTTGCCTGAGCATAGAAGTCTTGGATGTCTTCCAGGACGACTTCCTGACGGAGTGGGAAACCAGTGGAGTAGTTACCAGGACCGAAACCAAGGTATTCAAACGTGTGGTTACCAGATCTGGCGATAGAAGGACGACGTAGTTCGACGTATAGTCTCTTCTCTGTAGGATAGACAGAATCACCACTGATTGGGATTAGTCTATCTTCAGAACCAGAAGCGGCGTTACCGTCTTGTGCTTCAATCTTATTGGTAGTGTACTCATATCTGCTTAGAGCAGGGTTCTCAACGAAGTCAAGAACAACTTCTTTGGTTTCACTGTTCTTGTAGTCGTTAGTGGTAACAAGACCATGGATGAAGTTATCAGCAGCACAAATAGTTGCTGGAGTATCAAGGATCGTGGTGTCTCTGGTGTTATCAGGACGGATCTGGAACCAGAGGGGATCGTTCTTGTAGTCTAGAGGATACAGTTGACCAATAGGCTGGGAGAATCTGAATCCACGGAAGTTGGTGCCAACGCCAGGACCAGTTGGGAATGGCGAAACGTTACCCTTGACACAAGTTAGATAGTAGATACCTTCTTGCTGGTTAGGAATACGGCGCTTGATCTCTTCGATGTCGAAGATGTAGAAGGAGTCTTCAATCTCACCAGCGTCAACAACAGAAGCGATCTCGTAGTCGTTACCGTCATCGTCAGTGATGATATCACCAGGAGTCATGGTAAGAACGTTGGAGTTCTTATCGCTGTAGAGGTAATCCTTTCTGTCAGACTTGCTTAGCGAGTCATTAGGGGAACCAACACTGTTTGCCTTTGCTTGTAGCGTAGCGTAGATCAGAACTTGGTTACCGTTACCATCCAATACAGGATCGTTATCAGCATCTAGAACTGGTTGAGAGAATGTAGTAGCAGAGTTCTTATCATATCTAACTACATCACCATCTAGACCCTTGAGGACTAGGTAATGCTCATCAGTGCCGTCTGGGTTGAAGTAACCTTGGACATAACCGAAACCAGAAGAGAAACCATTCCAGGTAACTTTGTTGAGTTCGTTGGAAGCAGAGGTATTGATTCTGAAGTTGCCGTCACCACCCTGAGGAGCGTTGATTCTAACAGTTACAAACTGCTCGTTTCTTACAGCGTCATCAGTGATTGTGTGGTCAAATACAGTTAGTTCTAGGTAGTTGGTGCCACTGACATCAACCTGTCTGGCAGATTGGATGCTAAAGGCAGTCTTAGAAGCAACTCTATCAGATGTAATCTGCTTGACCTGACTGCTTAGATATGGATCGTAATCGAAGTTAGGATCAAGGGAAGAAGCAGGAAGACCTAGTTGCTGGGCAAGTGTACCACCAGCGGTGAGTTGAATTTGTGTCTCGAATAGAGCAACGTCAGCAAGACCAGAAGCAGTAGGCTTGAGTAGAATTCTCTGTGGTAGGAGTTTTCTTGTCTCGTCAGTTCTTGCCTTGATAACGAAACCGTTGAGAGGATCACGTACACCATCAGCATACTTAGGAATGACATAACGTAGACGATAGATTCTATCCTGAGCAGTTCTCTCATCCTTGAGACGCTTGAAGGAAGTGTTCTTAGAACGAGAATCTTTGAGATCTTGACCGATCTCATTCATTCTTGCCTGAATATTTACAGCAGGATCATAATCATCGGTGGTTTGGATGTACCACTGACCTGTAGTTGTCTCTTGGTTTGCTGCTGGTAGAGCAGAATCGTCTCTAGTTGGGTCAAACTTTACAGGCGAAACACGCTTGTTAGCGAAGACATAGAAGTCTTGACCGAAGTTAGGAGCAAACGTGATTCTAGGTGAACCAGCAACTGCTTCTGCCTTGGTGTTAAATACAGCGAATGTCTTAGGAGTGACGAATCGTACATAGTAGAACTGATTAGTGTTGACTTCAGCAGTAACACCACCAGTTGTAATCTGAGGTAGGGTAGAACCAGTACCGAATGTTCTGAAGAACACTTCATGTACAACATCTTCAGTTCCAGGAACGTCAAAGATGTGTGGAACGTCGGTCTCTAGAACGTCAGTTAGACCAGTTGGGAAGTTACAGACATACTTGTGGAGATCATAAGACTCGTCAAGTACAAACTGATTGATACCGATTTCTACATCATAGTCAATAGAGTCAGTCTCTGGAGAATACATGTAGATGCCAGCAGCAGCATTCTCCTTCGTCGTTGCCAACATCAACTTGGTTGTGTTAGTCTTCTCAAAGACGTTAGGATAGGTAGCGCCATCAGAATAATCTTCTGGTTCAGTAGTTCTGCCAGGAGCGATTACATAGTAAATGGTGTTAGTGTCGAATCCTTTTGGAAGTCTGATAACACGCTTGTCTACTGTTGTAGGATCAACACCAGATCTGATCTTAGGAACAAGTCTTACAGGAGTTCCAGTCTCGAACAGGTGAGGATCGGAGGTAGAACCACCAGTGTTAATGGTGAATAGAGTAGCACGGGAAGCGAGGTTAGCAGTGTCTACAACTGGTTCAACTCTCGTAGCAACATTGAAGGAAGGTTCTGCTCTAACAATACCAACTAGGTTACCAGGAGCAGCATCTGTACCAATCGCTTGAGTAATTAGAGCAGTGAAGACGGTGATGGAGCTAGCAACGTCAGCACAATCATTGGCGAAGTCATAGACTCCAGGTTGACTGGAAGTATCACCAAGGACATTGTTGTCAATGACCTGGGTCAAACCATGAGAACCTTGGATAGTGATTGGTTCGTTTCTCATAGCAGAGATCGCTAGATCTCTCATCTCTGTATAGACCTGTACAGATTCGTCTCTCTCGTCGTTGATTAGTCCAGGTTGCTGGACATAGAGTAGAGCACCATCATAAACTTTGTCGTTGCCGCCGTACTTAATGTTGTAGGCGATTGCTTCTAGGAACAACTCAACGTCATCGATACATTCTTGGTTGCCACCAGGAATAGAGAATCCAGAGTTAGCAGGATCGAGAAGCATTCTCTCAACCGCTTCAGTAGCGATTAGAGTCTTGTTAGCAAGGATTAGGTTGTGAGCATCAACTTCAGTGCCACCAAGAGGTGTTAGACCGTTGTTGAGGATCAAGAAGAACTCAGTGAAGTAACCCTCGATTAGAGTGAGGATGTCATTACACTCAGGATAACCCTTATCAGCAGCATCCCATACGCTGGTGTCTTGGAGTACAGAACTGTCTCTTACTGGGTTGATGTCACTGTAACCACCACTGAGAACGTCGTCGCTATCAGCATTAGAAGCAGTTTGTGGGAACTCGAAGTGTAGATAAGCACCAGAAGTAGAGCTGTTCGCTGCTACAACAGCGTTACCAAAGGTAGCACTGAGGTTACCGTTAGAGTCTGTAGTTAGGACAGGAGCAGAGTTACCGATTTCAATTCTAGAACCGTCGATAACACGTCTGACATAAGCATTCAGTGGTAGTAGAGCAGAACCACCAGTTACCTGAATAGCAGTATCACGATTGAGTCTACCGTTGGTGAAGTTAGTGGCATTGTACTCATACTGAGTAACAGTCATACCAACTAGAATACCAGCGGTGCTACCAATGTCAAGAATAGCAGAACCAGCAGTGACCGTAGGATTCTTGATTAGATAATCAAAATTCCTCATGGCAGCGATAGTCAAGTTCTTGACATACTCATATGCCTCGATGGATTCATTGAACTCACCATCGATGTAAGAAAGAGTACCACCAACGTAGTAACCTTCTGCTGCCTGAATAGTATTGATGTTACCACCAATTCTCAAGTCTTGGATAACAGCATCAACGATGTATCCGATGTCTCTCTCACACTTAGAAATAGTGATGTTAGAGTTGTTTTGTAGTTCAGGATAACGTGTGATGATGTAGTTATATGCTTCTCTTTGGATGAACTCTTTGTTCGTCTCGATGAGGTTAGAAGCATCCTGAGCGTTGTTATTGATCTGAACGCCATCTGGGTTGAGAGTCTCTAGCGAAGCAGTAAACTGACTGAAACCAGAAGGTGAAACAGTGGACTCATAGATGTCATTACCACCACCCAACTTAGGTAGTTTGAGGTATACTTTATCGTTAGTTAGAGCACCGAGTCTGTAACCATCGATAGAGGTAGCAGGTTTCTCGAATGGGGTGTATACATCATCGCCAGAGTAGTATAGTCTAGTCTGGTTACCATCAATCTTGGTTGCCTGGTTGGATAGAGGATAATACTTAAGATCTTCCTGGTTGAAGGCGCTGGTGTCAACGTTCTTAACAGGAACAATGTCAGTAATGAAACCACCCTTATCCTGGTTGAAGGAGAATCCTTTGAAACCAATGGAGTGAAGTGATGTGTTACCGAAGTTAGAGTTCGAGTTGGTGATGGACATGTCACCACCACTTTCCATTAGGAAGTGATCGAAGAAACCAACAGCGAAGACCGAAACACACTGGATGAAGGAGTCATCAGAAGCACGGATGTGGAAGTTTCTCCAGTCATCCTTCCAGTAAGCATCACCCTTGGTGTGATAAGCAGTGGTAGCGAAAGCATCGGTTAGAGATGCCTGGTTCCAGGTGTTGCTGAACTCATCGTAGCGGATGAAAGCACGGTCGTCCTTCTGTAGCGAAACACCCGTGTACTGGGCAACAACCATCGACTTAAATCCAGTCGCCTTGGAACCGTCTGCCCACATACCACACTGACCCCAGGTGGATCTGATGGAGCAGTTAAAGACGTAAGGAGAAGCAGATTCAACCGAGTCAATCTCTGCCTGTGCTCTAGCAGCAAGACTTAGATCAGGAGAACTATAACCAGTGGTGTTGATGTCTAGACCCAACTGTTGAGGAGTTACATCTACCTCGTAGCGGAACAGTTTGGGGTTATCTTCATCAATAGCAGTGACCTTGAATGTACCATTCAGGGCATCATTGAGTCCAGTGTCAATGATAGCGATGTACTGCTCTTTGAAGTATCCGTGAGCAACCTTGGTTGTTGCTTCAATGACAGTCTTACCAGAGGCAAGTTGCTCAACCAGTCTGATATTGATAATACTTCTAGTATCAGATAGAGGACCAACAATTCTGTTTTCCTGAGGTAGAGCGGTGAAGTCACCGTCATCGATTGTTGGTTGGAACAGAGCAAATGCTGTACCGACTTTATCATAATACAGTTGTAGATCATCTGTATCAGCATAAGTCATGATACAGATCTTATGGTGAGAATACTCAGGAATGGCAAGTTGAGAGTTGTTGCCCTTCTGGAAGTATACTTTACCTACCTTGGCGCTGCTATCATATAGTGGGGAGTTTGGAGATAGATCACCGTCCTTGATCGTGAACTGCCAGAGATAGCAACCACCAGTTAGGTTGAAGATGGAGGTTCTTTCGGTAGAGGGATCAGCGGGGTCAGGAACATATAGAGGACGAACGATGGTACGACGAAGGTCGTAACCAATAAGAGAACAACCTCTAGGAACAATAGCGCCACCAGTAGCCGAGTTAAACTTATAGAGAACATTGTCTGGGTTGGAAAGATCTAGGATGCTATTGTCCTGCCATTCCTGTAGTGCTCTGTTGTAGTTAAATACAGGGATGTCACCAGTAACGGTTACACTGTTGAGACTGTCAAGGTCGCCATCAGTAATAACAGTAGTGATGATACCGTATAGAGTATCGATGGTTGCCTGAACGTCTACACAGGTAGCAGCGTTACCCGATGGTAGGTTAGGAACAATAGGATCATTTGTCTCATAACCAGAGTAGGAAGCAGGACCAGGAAGGATGGTAAGATCCTTATCATATAGTTGGTTGGTGACTGCTTTCTTAGTCCACTCAGCAGCAGCGTTGAGAGCAGTAACTGTCTGAGATTCTTCACCGACAACACCGTTGCCGATAGGAAGACCATTCTTGTCAAAGTATGTCTTAGAAGCAGCAATAACGCTACCGTTACCACCATTGCCGATGTCAGCAGCAACAGCATCAATGATAAGACCTAGGTCACGCTTACATTTGATAGAACCAGGACCTTCAGTGGTGCTTACAGTCTCTGCTACAAAGTTATCGAGACTTCCCTGATTGAAATAGGTAACAGCAAGGTTGACCAAAGAAGCGATCATGCTCTGTACATCAGAACAGACAGCAGGATCGGTGTTATCAGTATTGCTACCAGTAGTACCATAAGCACCGCCTGGGTTAGGATCAGCAGTGATGGTGTAGTCTTTGTATGGGAAACCACTCTGGTTGGTGATTGCTGCCTGCATAAGGTCACGTGCCTTATTGAAGACTGCTTCGGATTGTGCTTCTTCACCTTGAAGACCGTCATCAACCCAAGAAGTACCACCTACGTTGAAGTAGTTCTGGATAAATTTACGTGTATATACGTTACCACCACCCAAGTTAACGTCTAGGGAGACAGCATCGATCAAGAATCCTGTGTCACGGTTACACTTTGCTTGACCCTCTCTTAGGGTAGGAGTAGCAAGGGCAGGTAGGGAGTTTAGGTTACCAGCAGTGATTACATCGGTAACAATACCAACTAGGTTGGTGAGGTTTGTTTGTACGTTGGCACAAGATGTAGGATCTGTGTTGTCACCAGTAGCAGGATCAGCAGTTACGCCGAGATCCTTGACCCAAGAGGTTGTATCAACAACTTGACCATTAACAGTAACACTGCTTTGGTTGGTCATTGCTGCTAGCATGAAGTCTCTAGCGGCATTGAAGGCGTAAACAGACTCAGTTTCTTCGCCTACAAGACCATTAGCAATAGGATCGCCGTTAGCATCAAAATACTGTCCAGCAAATTCTCTAGACCACGTATTACCTTCGTTGAAGATGTCAAGGGTAACGTAATCGACAAGGATACCGATGTCACGCTTACACTTCTCCATCGTTGGGTTTGCCGATGGATAGGCAAGGAGCATGTTGTCCCAAGCAGCGTCAACAATGTTCTGACGGTTCTGCTGGATCAAACGATAGGCATCAGCATTTCTACTAGAAGAATCAGTCTGTGGTTCGTCAGGGAAGTAGAAATCAGGGAAATCAATAGTTACTTGAGCAACAGCAGATTCTACAATATACTGTCTATTCTTCTGGATGAAGCGATAAGCATCCTGATATCTAGAACCTTCATCAGTTTGCTGGTCGCCAGGAACGTAGAAGTCAGGGTGATCAACTACGATCTGAGCGAAACTCCTGTCAATAATTTCTTGACGGTTAGCAACAATACGGTTTTTAGCGTCAAAATAACGAGAAGCGTCACCAGATTTAAACTCTACAAGACCAGGGCGGTTATCAATAAAGTGATCACCAGGCATCAGCATGATGCTGAACTGGTCAAAACGGTCAGGTACAGATTCTCCGCCTTCAGCAGGTAGGAACGAGTATCTTGCAACCTCAATAAAGGCTCTCTGGATAGTCTTAAACGGACGTAGAGGACTATTACCTCTATTGTCTAGTTCATCAGTAGCATTAAAGTCGTCTGGCGATACGTATAGGTACTTACCAGTCTTACTTGAGTACAGATTATCAAGTCTTGTAAGAGCCATAATTAGCTAAACCCTGGGTTGTTCTTCTTCTTCAATGTATTTATACAAGGCATCGTGCCTCGTTCGGCAAGAATATGTTTGTGTTTAGGACGATTCTGCCCTCATATTCTTGTGGTGGTGATGAAGCATGATTGACTTCATTTTCAAACAGAACCATTCTGCCTGCTTTAGGAGTTACTCGCTGTATGATATCCCAGTCGGCATCGAAGAAAAATGTGTCTCCATCAGAATCATCGACGTAGTATAAACATACAGCAGCAAAATGATCATCTGGAATTTCTCCCAAATGATCTACATGAGGTGGATTGTAGAATAACGGTTTATCACAAATTTGCTTGTGCATCAAATTTGCTTTCATCCTATGAATATTGATATTCAGGTCTTTATTCTCCGATATCTGCTCAAAAAATGACCGAATGAGGAACATCATCAGTGATTCATGTCCACCTGTATGTTGTTCCCAACCCTGTATAATCATAGGGTGGACCATTTGTGCCGAATCAATTACTTGATCGTTATCATTAAATTTTGCTCTAATCTCATGTGGCACTGTACTCCATTTGGTCGATGGAAGATACCAAGGAAAATTACTGGAATACAGTGTGTCTCGTACAATATTACGTAGTTCTGGTGCTATCCAATCATCATATACGTTAATCATACTACCTCCAAAATGTCGCTGAGAGGACTTGAACCTCCACGAGTTGCCTCACTGGAACCTAAACCCAGCGCGTCTACCAATTCCGCCACAACGACTTATAAAGGGGCGCTCCTTCTATACGGAGATCTTTTGTACTCCCCAAGCCTGCCACAGGACTTGAACCTGCGACCTGAGCTTTACAAAAGCCCTGCTCTACCAGCTGAGCTAGGCAGGCATTTTTTTGAACTCGAATCTGCCATATTTTGACCCCCAAATCTGTTCATTGGTAGTCTGGCAGAATCCAAGATCTTTCACACAGTAATGAGTAGGAGTCAACTCAATCTCGTTATTGAGATAAGTGTCCTTCCCATTCCAGTCTACATAACAATCACATCCTGTCAACCCTCCCCGAAAGGAGCATCCGTCGAATGTGAGGTTGACTGTACAACCATCTTTTAATTGTACCATGTCCTTCGTCAACTTGTCAAGGTTACGACCACCAATGAATTGTTTGGGATCAGTAATCTCGTAGTTATAGATTTTGAAGGAATCTGCTTCTTCTACTGGATGAAGAACAAACTGACGATATGGAGCATCTTTCCTATAGGAATATCCTTGCTCTCCATAAAACCACCCATCCCAAATAGGGATATGAGTGACCTTAATCATAGCATACTTTGATGGATTTGAAAATGCTTGAATTTTGTTTTCAAATTTTCCAGTTAACCAAGAATTCAAAGTTTCAATCATCTTGTGGTAATAAAGCAGGATTATCTAATTGGAGCTCAAACATCAGTGGGTGACATTCTTCCGTCACAAGATATGACGACCAGAGATACATTTCCTCATCGTCCCAATCACGACCAGCAAGTGCTTCTGCTTGAACTGCTGGATGATCTTGTACAATGAGAGGTAGTTCATCAAATGTGTAAGGAATACCTTGGATGAAATACATCCTAACTACCATACCCATGTAAAAACAATATTGTTGTGATAGTTGGTATTTCATGTTGAATCCCTAACAAATTTATTTATGTTACACGAACATGCCTCGATCGCTCATATAACGTAGTGTTTCCTTCATACTACCAATATGAGTAAACCCAATATTGATCTGAGGATATGTTGCTTCTTTACCAAATTCTGCCTCGAATCCTCTTTGAGTAAAATGTTGACCCAATTTGTATTCAAGGAATTCACCACCAAGTGTTCTTAGTAGTGATGCCATACGTTCACACTCTTGACTGCCGTTGCTGTAGATTACTACGGTTTTGTCCATTAATCGCGTTGTCTCCAATCGTCAGGTTTGTCTTGTTTGAACCAATCGATAATTTCGTCAGCACCACTGAATCCCGTTCTATGATTAGATGGGTCGGGATCGCCTAATCCCATCTTATTCATAAAATCGTCCATGCTGCCCTCCTGAATACCAGAAGCTTGACGACGTGCCTTATTTAACCAGTCTCGGGCGGTTGTGTAACTCTTGGCGAGTTTTTCTGCCCAAATCATGTCCTCTAGAGGGACTTCTTCGTTGTTAGCGATACATCTACAGATGGATTCCAGTCGTAGTCTGTATTTGGTAGAAAGCATGTTATTCTTCCGAGAGATAGTGCTCTAATTGATTAATCCTGTTGAATTCTTGATATGCTCGTTCGGAGCGTTCATGAAGAACATCACGGATATCATCCACAATGATACTAGGGTCCACGTAATCGTCAAGGTACTTATCCACTGCCTCTTTGAGGTAGCGATATCTATGCCATTCCTGTGAGTACGGTTTGTAGTTCATAATAAAGCTGTATCGATGGTATTTATCCGTTGAACCCTGACAGAGTTATTGTACTGGGTGTTCAGGGATTTGTCAACCAGTTGAAATTGATCACTGCTCTCATGGGGGCATTGGTATGGTACTGTGGAGTGTGGTTATACCAATTCGGGAAAATTACCATCCGATTCTCAATAGACTCAACTTCTTCACCACCCTTAAATATCGTTTTGCCGTTATTTGTGTTAACATAGTAGATTGCCGTCATTCCGCAATGTAACTCCTCTTCAGGAACATCTACATGCCAACCAGATCTCATAACAGACTCTTTACACAATGTGGCGTTCACTTTTACCCTAGTGAGTTGTTTTGTCGTAATTTTCAATTTCTTCAAAAACGGAATAATGACTTTATAGTCAGTTTCCTGTTCTACCGCTAATTTGCCATTTCTGACATGTTTCGAATATATCAAATTTACCAATTGACGGTCAAATAGAGGATCCATCAAAATAGTAGTAGAATAGTCTTTATCGAGTAATGACGGTCCACACGTCCATTTGAAATTACCGCCTAAAATGTAATTACTGATTTTTTCGAAAGTATCAGGATCTAGAAAATTGTCAATAATTGTTATTTCATCAAGTTTATACATAGTCAACTTTTTTCACAAAAATATGGCGGGAAATTTTTTTCGAAATTCTGGTATCTGAAAAGTGAATTTCAGTTTAGGTAAATCATTGGAGCAGTTACTCTTACCTCGGAAGGTTTGACGCTTACAAAGGCACCATTGTTCTCTAGCTTGGACTCATCTGGTTTCATAGTCAGTTGAGTAGTCTTGTTCTGTGCTAGTGATACTTCCTCTGGTTTGATTGTCATCTTGGCAGTTTTACCGTGCTCAACGATGACTTGCTTTTCGTCAATGTTAATAGCACCCAACGCCTTACCAGTAGTAACACTGAACTTATTTTTGTCAGTTAGTTCTAGTGAAGCAAGTTGCTTGCCAATCTCAAACTTAAATCCATCTTGTGCTGCCAAGAACTCTTGCTTACCACCAGCATCAACTAGTAGAGCAGCGAGAGACTTCTTCTTAGGTGCTGCTACCTTAACAACAAAGGTCTCTTGCTGTGATGAAGTAGCACCCTTTGCTTCCTGACCCTTGACTTCCATCTTGCCCTTGCCGTCAACAATCTGTGAAAACTTGCCTTTGATTGCCCAAGCAGCATCTTTGTCTACATTGATGTTGTAATGACCCTCAGTTCCTAGTGTGTAGTCACCCTTGACACCAACAGTGTAGTTACCATTGACAGTGTACTTCACTTCACCTGGGGTATCGATGGTAACGCTAGCACCTTTCTTGTTCTGAGTGACCTTGAATTCTCCTGGTCCCTCGCTATACTCACCACCAGTTAGGTTCTTGTTAAAGAATCCTGTGTTGAGTTCAAATGATCCACCAAACATGTTGATCTTGCCACCATTCTCACCTGCTTGGATGTTGATGTCTTTACCTGACTTGAGGTTAAGTGTGCTGCTAGCATTGACAGTTACGTTGTCACCTTTAACAGCAGCATCACCACCGATAGCTTCAACATTGACAGGACCATAGACCTTTAGTGAGTAAGATGGCATGGTCTCTTCCTCGACGTTGCCATCTTCATTGGTGCCCTTCGACTGAACACCACCATCATCACGACCAGTGACTTCAATAGCAACAGACTTTGCCTTCTGAATCTGTGCTTGTGTATTGAATACTAACTTGCCGCCACAACCAGACTGTCCTGGTGGACCAGCAGAGATAGTTATATTATTGTTGTTGTCGATATGGAATGCTGTCTTACCATTGTATAGAGCAATACCTTTGCTACCATCCTCAGGGAACTCATAAGCAGTGATAACAAAACCACCCATCAGCTGAGAGAACTCAGGAATAGGTCCCTCAGCAAAGTAATTCTTGCCAAGAGTCTCTATATCAGCAGTGAAACCACCTGCTACTTTAGACTGTGTACTTTCTGACGGTGTTTGATTTACTGAGTCGGGCATTATCTACACTCCTTATGGACAATCAATGTATCTGCCTGTACCGATCTTGGCATAACCTTGATCTTCATAGGTCTTAGTATCTAGACATGAAATAGATGGTAGAACTCTAGCACCTGCTCCGCCACCACCAATGATCCTGACGACAGGAATCTCATTCCAGGTAGATGTTCTGTCTGTTGGTTGTACACTGACAAGATATCCTCTCTCATCAATGATAGCGGTTGCTCTACCAGCAACACCATCAACATAAACCTCAGGTGTGGAAGTATATCCTCTACCAGGACTGATGATAGTATAAGAGTCGATGACACACCTTAGTTCTGGATCTTGGTTGAGGTTATATCCCCTACCAGTTCTGGTCACTCTAATCTCAGACACTTTACCTGAAGCATCTAGTAGTGGGATACCAGAGGCACCGTATCCAGGACCAGTGATGATAACTTTGGGTGGGAATACGTATGGACAACCTTGCTCGACGATAGGAATACTAATGATAGCTCCGTTGCTATCTGTGATAGGTTTACCTGCTTTTGGTTTATCGAAGCATGGTTTCTTAGGTGTGACTGGTGTAACCTCATCGTCTACATCTTCATCGACGATGATTACATCAGCAAAAGCACCTGTACCATTGACGAGGAAGGTGAGAGTCTCTGTGCTTTCAGACTGTGTGTCCTCACTGATACCAACGTAGACTTTTGCTTGGTTGTCGATGATAGTAAACGTACCGAAGAGACTGTTGCTATCAAAGTCACTCTTACTAATGCCAGGACCATACAATGTATACTGTAGCAGTGTGCCGTTAGCAATGTTAGTTGTGGTGACAGTGTAGGTAATGGTCTCACCTTCTTTGTAACTAAACTTATCTGAAGTAACACTGTACGTAGGTGTCAACGATGGATCAATCAGAACCTCGCTGGCAATCACAACAGTGGTTGATACATCTACAATATCTTGGTCATCACCATCGCCATCAACATAAGATACGAGAACAAAATCAAACTGTTCTTCCTCTTCTGTCAACCCATCTTCAGCAATCTGAATAGGAATGATACACTGACCATCAATGATCTGTAGTGGGTTGGCATCGATGTCAACGCTAGACTCTAGTCTACCACCAACGATGTCAGACCTAGTGAGTGGACCGTCGAGCTTGTACTTGAAGTTGGTTCCGTCTGGGATGTTGAGAGCACTAACTGTAAAGGTGACAGTCTCTCCCTCTCTTACGTAGTTCACATCAGATGTAACAGACCAGACAGGATCGTTGCCTAGACTATCACTAGCACCTAGGATGAAAGCATCAGCAAATGCTGGTGTGTTGGTGATGAAGAACGAAATACTTTCTAGAGCATCATCATCGTCGTCACTGTTCTCAGCAATCTCTACCTCAACTACAGCTCCTCCTGTTTCATCTAGAGTAAAGGAACCAGTCAACCCACCGACAACATCAGCAGCATCAATGTCACCTTCTAGTGTGAAGTTGTAAGGACCAGCGTTGTCTACATTTTCTGTAGAGATAGTGTAGATGATAGTCTCACCTTCTTTGTAGAAGAACTTATCTGTTGTTACAGCGAACGATGGTACAACAGGAGCAGTAGGACCTAGTGGAGTGGATGGTGTTACTGGTGTTGTAGTTACAGTTGATGGTGGAACGAATGGTGTTGGTGCTACTCCTGGGGTAGTAGGTGTGGTAGGACTGTTACTCTGTCCATCAACGAAGTCTAGGATCGTACACTTCTTGACGTTACCGCCTGGGAATGTGGCTTGAACACCTTCAGGTGTCATGTTAGGTTCAAACTTCAGGAAGAAGTTCTCCTCTCCCTCACTCTCGTCATCAATATATGTTTCGAACACTAGAGTCTTAGTGGTTTCTCCAGGTGGGAATCCAATAGAAGATCCACTGAAGATCTTGTCATAGTCTACACCCTGATCAGCAGTGCCACCAAGGATTGTCATGGTGAGACTGGATGGTTTTGTGGTGTTGCCACCTCTAGTGATGGTAAAGATAGCTTGCTCACCTTCAGTAACTTCAACGTCTTCGATCTCATATGTGATGAGCACATCTGTTGGTGTGCTACCATCAATTTCATCTTCTTCTCCATCAGGATATGTACCACCAATAAAGATTACGTTGGTATCTGGTAGAGAATCTAGTGCTGAAGTATTTCTTGCCTCGTCACAAACATATGTTGATCCATCTAGAGGACCATCTTCTAGTTGAGCGATCAGATTATCCAACCAGTCTTCATCTTCTTCGCCAGTGTCACAGTCAACACATTCTTTTCTAAGTTTCTGACACTGAGCAGCAGGACCATCACAAGAGATGCCAAGCAGATTTAGTACACCGTTGATAGCATTGCCGATGATGTCTAGTGGTGCTGCTAGAGCAGATAGAATCTGTTGTAGTGGACCTAGAATTTTACCTAGAAGATCTTCAATGAATGACAACAGTTGGTTGATGATACCCTCAACTAGATTGTCTACTAGACAAGCAGCATTAGAGAAAGCATCCATCAGATAACCGAGGAGCAGATCAGTCAACCACTTGGCAATCCTATCAGTAAAGTCTGCCATCTCACAACCAAGATCATCTAGGATGTCATTGATAGCATCTAGGATTGTCTTTAGTCTACTTTCTTTCTTGGTGATAGGTTGGAATGGTTCGATGTCTAGGTCAGGAGCAACTGGTCCTGTGTTTACATTACCTAGAGCATCTGTAGCAGCAGCGTCTGTGTATAGAATTAGTTCTACTAGTTGATCTACACCTTCACGTACTAGTTTGACAATCTCTCCCTTGACTCTAGCAATGAAACTTTTAACAAGACGTACTGCCTTATTAACATATTCCATTCCACCATCAATATAACTATTAAGTTCTCCGTTGATCTCACTAACGTAGTATGATCCAAGGTTACCTCCCGACTGCTGAGTTGCTGCCAACATGTCACCAATAATTTTAGTGAGACCACCTGATAGATCACTCTCGGATCCACATGTAGGGTCAGCAATTTCTACACATACTTTGTTACCTGTTGGGTTGGTGACTGATGCCTCAGCAAACAAACCATAGAATGCTGTTGGCATCTGACCTGGCACAGCAGGAGCAATCTCACCAGCATCACCTGGCTTTGTTAAGTTTTCATCCTCAGCAGTAGTGCTGTCTGCTGGACTGTCGCCGTTCCTTTTCTTATCAGAACCCATGGGTGCTGATATGTTTGGATTGGCAGAGGAATCTTTGTATGTTGTAAACTCTTTCTCTGTACCACCAGGATTGGGATCTGTCTCGACGTTCTCTAGTTTTGTAGCACCAGCAGTGTGACCAATCGATCCCATGATGATTGGTTTCTGTCTGTCATTATCTACATAGAATCCAACCACCCAGTTGCCTAGGTTCAGTCCTACACTAGCGCCAGTCTTACCACCATCACTGAATGGTGTGGTGACAGGTAACATCACCTGTGCCCAAGGCAACTCCTCTGTAGGTGTAGCATCACCACTCTTCAGGTGCTGACCTACAATTCTTACCTTATATCTACCAGAGTTCTTGGGGTCTTCGTTCTTATTGCTTTCAATCTGTCCGATCCACCAGGAGAATCCATCGGCACCGATCTGATGTATTGGAAATAGAGATGATAGTGCTGGATCCATATCACTTCACGTTGCTAGCGGAGTCTTTCATACCGTAGATGTCCCTGATCAACTCGATCTTTGTCGTACATGTGCTACTATTTAGGAAGACATTGTTATGTGACAGAGCAGAGACCAAGTATACACCACTGTTTTCTTTATCTAGTTCTTCATCTTGTCTCTCTGCTTCTGCTGCCATGTTGGGGAGCAAGACATTAAGTTTGTCACCTACCTTGAGTGCCATGTTACCAGGGATAGTGATCTCTAACTTCTGGTTCTCCATGAAGTATCTTCTAGCAACACTTTGAGCAAGCCAATACTTCTGATAGTCTGGGAAGTTTGATCCACCCTCACCACCATTGTCTTTCTCTTCTGGTGATCCAGGTGTCTCTTCATTGTACCAAGTCTCATGGTCTACCAACACAGTCATGACTCTAGTAGGATTGATAGACAACTCCTCTTGTGTTGCTCCTAGTTTTTCTTGACTACCTAGGTGTGCCATGCTTTCAAAGTTTTCTTTCAAGTTATATCTAAACTCCTCATAGAAACCAGTAGACCAGTTGTATGTAACTACATGACTAGCATACGTACCACTCCTCATCTGATCTAGCATGTCAATCTCATTTGTAAATCTGTAGTCCTCGATGACTAAGCGGTCAGGATTATCTTGGTTAGGTTTTGATGTATAGGTAGCAACCTCACTCTCACCACCAAACTCATCCTCACCTGTGCTGAAGTAGAAGTCAACAGAATTAAAGTTGAACCCAGCACTGTTCTCAAAGAATAAGAAACCTGCTGTGCCTGATGCCTTGCTAGTGTCACCAGATAGTTCTGACTGTCCACCCTCTGTAGTCTTACCAGCGTCACCATCTGCTGCTTTGGATGACTGTGGCACTGCCTTCTGTGATAGAGACTGGATAATATGGTGTGCCTTCTTACCGTTGGGGAAGAACTGTACTTGATACTTTGCTCTCTCTTTGAAGATCTCTTTGTCTGTCTTGAGATTCTCTTTAAGAATCTTATCGACAATCATATCAGGAGTTCCCTTCAATCGTTTAGTCAGCCTAACACCCTCATTGTATAGTGCTTCCTTCGACGTTAGTGCTAGGTTGTAGTTCTGCATGCTCTTGGTGAATGATCTGTTGTAGATCTTCCAGACATACATCTCAAACTCATACTCTACTTCCTCTACGTCTTCAATCTTTAGAGTCACTCTTTCTCCACCCTGAATAGGAATCTTGGAGATAAAGTTACCACCAGAGTCAGCAACATTCAGCACAGCACTAACAAATGGACTGAAGATGCTTTCATAGTAAGCAAATCCAACTGATGCCTTGGTAAAATTGTATTGGTTTCCATTGACATCATAAAGGAAGCACTCCTTCAGTTCAATAGACTTTGTATTCTTATTTGCCATGATTAGTAAGCGAGTGACCCATACATTGAACCCCAACCAGGAGTTCTGTTGTAGATAGAGAACGGACTAGAACTATCTATCGGAGTATCTTCTTGTAATGCCTGCTGTGCTGCTGCTAGAGCAGGGATAGCAGCGATAGTTGGTTGAGTAGCAGGTGGATTGGCACCAGCAGTAACTGGATTCTGAGCAGCACCTAGTTGTGGTCTAGCACCAGCAGGTTGTGGTTGCTGTTGAGTTGCTGTATGTGTAACTCCAGGAGCGTTGAGCACGTGACCACTAGCATAGGTAGAGATGACAGCGTTGTGGAATCTCTCAGTGCCCTCAACATGTAGGTGAACAGCACTACTTCCAGGGTATGCTGATGGAGTTCCAGGTAGTCCACCCTGTGTACCTACCATCGTTCCTGGTTGTATAATCTGACCATCTAGTTGGTGTTGAGGATTGTTGACGTGGTAGTACATGCCAACTTTCTCATCAGTCTGTGGGTCATGGAATGTAATACCATGATTGTCTAGTTTCTTATACTTGACGGGACCAAATCCAAGTGGAGTATACAATCTTGCTCCGAGTCCATCACTACCATCACTAGGACCAGCAGCACCACCAATAAAGTAATCACGAACTTTCAGTCCTCTACGATTATCTTCGTGACCGTGGTGTAACTGAGTGTTAGCAATGGTAGATCCTTGTGCTAATGCTGTTGGTGTGCCACCACTGAGTGACAGGATACCAGTCTCGTTACCTTGTGGAGCAGCAGATACAGCACCAGTCGGGACAACAGGAGCACCTCCACCACTACCACTACCACTACCAGCAGCACCAGGACCCTTCGATTCTTTCTTACCGAAGAAAGAATCTAAATCAAAATCGCCTGTCGCTGCTTGTGCTGGACCGCCACCAAAGATAGCAGCAGCAACAGTAGCAGGTAGACCGAACGCTGGCACCAGTGTGTTGAGGACAGGTTGGATGACAGGTTTCAACATGCTAGCGATGCCACCCAAGGAACTCATCGCTTTCGATAGCAAACCAATCAGCAGACCACCACCAACTTTTGATGGTAGTTGCATGACCTGTGCCATTGGGTCGGCAACTGAAGCATCACCTGCTGTTTCTTTTGCTGCCTGAAATGTATCAGCAACAGCGTTGTTTCTATTGAGTGGGATGACACTGCTTCCAGGTTCTAGTGTACCTGTAGTTGGTTTAGTAATGATACCACCTTCAGATAGTTTGGTGGAAGATAGGCGAGGAGTGAACTGCCCTTGACCAAACATACCACCACGATCACCAGCACCCATCTTTGCCCATGGTGTGCTGGAGTTCATCGGTTGTGGTCCGATGGGTTTAGAGTATCCTGTCACTCCTTTGGCAGCACCCTTCTTACCACCCATGAAGTTTTTGAATAGACCCTTGACTCCATCCATGATTCCACCGAGGAGTCCTTTGCCTTTACCCTCGGGACGTTCTTCCATGTCCTCAAATGTACTGAGGTCTTCTCCCTCTTTGATAGCAGATTGTTCTCTTGCTACCTTAGCATCTGCTTGAGCATCCCTAAAGTTTTCTATCTTCTGTTGCTCAATAGTATTCTCTGTCTTCTTTAGATCGTTATCTCTATCAAAATAATTCTTGATTGATTCGAAGACACCATTAAACTTCGCTAGTCTAGATTCAGTAGCGGTTTTACTCTTTGCTTCCTCTTGCTTGAGAGAAGAAACCTTTGACGAGATTATTGATAGTGCTTCTGATACTCTACCTAATGCTTTCTCTAGTCCTGATTGCTGTGGTACTGGTGCTTGAGCATTAGCATCCCCATAATCCATGGGGTCAATATCATCTGGTGCTGCTGGTGCCTCACCAGGAGCAGCCATACTCTCATCTAGTAGAGCACTATACCTCTGCTCTTTTGTGAGAGATGGATCCTGTGATCCTCTTGGACTACTAGACAGTGTGCCCTGTAATCTACGTGCTCTGTCCCCACCAAACTGGGACATCATTGCCTTGGTAAAGAAACTATTCTTTAACCTATCTCTCTTTCTACCCTCAGTCCTTGACTTCTTTTGTTCTAGTAATTCTTCTAGTCTCTTATCGTCTTCAGCAGTTCTCTCTTCTTTGCCTTGTAACTTTGCTATCTCTTCGTCACGTAACCTCCTCTCTTCTGCTGCCATACCAAAAGAGTCCTTGATCTTGCCAGCGACCATCGCTCCGAGATCAAGTCCGTACTTTGGTTGTGAGTATGATACAAACCCGTGTGCCATACTAGGAAGTCAGTGGTGTCATACTTATTTAGGACGCCGCCAGGCGTTGTCTTCTTGCCATCTCCATAAAGTCAACCTTACCATCATCTGTCATTGGTATTGGTTGTATAGCAGCAGCACTACTCTGTTGTGGTTGTCGCTGTTGGAGTAGTGGCAGAACTACAGTGCTGGTAGGAGCAGGTGGTTGAGGATTGACAGGCGCTACTGGTTGCTGTGCTGGTTGTGATGCTGCTGCTTCTTGTCTTCTCTTGGCAGCACTACGTCCCATCTGTCTGTTGCCTGAAGACGACGACGCTGGTGTCGATGGTGCTGCTGGTGGGTTAGCAGCTGCTGTCTGAGGTGGAGTGACAGGCATACCCTGATGAAGTCCCATCTTATTAATCATACCCTCATAGTAGGCAGGAGTATACTTTGCTTGGATACTAGCAGCAGGGATCTCCCAGTTTGCCATCCACCAGTGAGCAGCTTCACCTGCTGTAGCAAAGTTTCTCTTGAAATAATCTGGTCCAGTAAATTCTTGTAGGGCATAGTCAATCTGACCCTTCCAGTTTGTTTTCCAGTCAGGTACTGCTGCCATCATAGGACCACCACGACCTGCTGCCATGTTCCATTGGAACAATCCAAACGATCCACCAATTCCCTTGTCTCCATGAGCACCGAGTTTGAATCCAGATTCTCTACTGATGTTAGCGACGAGACCCTTAGCATGGTTCTCACTCATACCTTTAGATAGCAGGTAGTTGTAGACAGCACCAGCAGTAGTAGTACCAGCGCCACCACCCATGTTTACGTCACCAGAGAATGGAATTCCTGCCGCCGCTGCTGGACCTGCTCCCGTAACAAAGTTCATCAACTTGTCAAGCAATCCACCTTTCTTTTTCTTCTTAGTATCTTTCTGCTCTCCTTGATTGCCAGAAGGAATGTTCTGACCGATATCAATTGTAGTTGGTAGTGTAGGTAGACCAATCTTCTTAGCGATAGGATCTGTAACCTGACGGACCATGTTTTCTACAGGGTCTGCCCATGTACCAGCACGCTTAGTCACCTCTCTCATTGCTACGATCATTGGAGCAAGAGATTGGAGTGGATTGTTCTGTGGTGTGATGACCATCTCGTCACCTGCTTCACCTGCCATGACCTTAGGACCAGCAGTAGGTAGATCACCTGTCAACCTAGCACCACCGACTGCTTGGAACTTAGGAATGGTTCCACCCTCGGACATCTTCTCCATCATTTCTTTCTGGGCGTCATCATTACCATAGATGTTACCGAACCCACCCTTCTCATCAGGAACAACATTCATGACATCAATACGGTTCAGTCCACCACGAATATTCTCTCTAATTCTAGCGTCAAACTTGGCGAGGTTTGCTGCTTGCTTTTCTCTGTCCTCTTCGTTCAGGAATGGATAACGAATACCTTCAATAGCATATCTAAATGGAGCACCAACAACATCAAGGATGTTACCTGTTACTTTGGTTGCCTCGTTAGATATCCCCGCTAGATTTCCCATGCCACCAATGAGAGCACCCATCGGTCCTCCCACTTCTTCACCTTTCTTCTTCAGATAATCTCTAGCTTGCTCACCAGCACCACCTTTCTTAGTGAGTTGGAAGAATCCCTCACCAATAGCAGAAGCAGCAAGACCAGCACCACCTACGATAGCAGCAGTAGCAGCAGCACCACCAGCGACAAGACCCTTAGCACCACCAAGAACTTTGGCACCTAGTACCTTGGCACCTTTGATGGCACCACCTACTTTCATTCTTCCTAGTCTGAACAGAGCTCTGCCAAACTTCATAGGATTCTTGAGTCTTCTTAACCACTTACCCCACTTGATTTTCTTCCAGTCAATATCAAGTCCACCACCTTCACCATCACCATCTTTAGCACCTGATTTCTTGCCAGGATCCATGTCCTCGAAGTCAGATAGATCTTCAGTCCGATCTGTCTCTGCTTCTTCTGCTCTTGCTTGTGCTCGATCCGCTTCCTTTGCTTCTAGTGATAGTAACTTCTTCTTAGAAGCATTGATATCACTCTGTAGTTTATTACCTGCTGATAGTTTTTCTTTGAGTTGATTAAGTGTCTTCTGTAGTTCAGCAGACTCTGGTGTAATCTTCTTCGTATCGATTACAGCGTCAAGTTTCTTTGCTAATTCGTCTACCTGTCTATCAATATCCTTGGCAACACCACTCTCTTTCGGTGGACGAATAGTTCTAGCACCAAAGATACCAGCAGCATATCTCTGTTGCTTTGTAAGTGATGGATCTAGTGTAGCATCAGGACTAGACGAGAACATTCCTCTCGTTCTAGCAACAGCATCACCACCAAACTCAAGACCTAATGCTCTTGTAGCATAGAATCCTTTCTCCTGAGCAGGCATACCTTGAGCTGCTGCTTCTCGTCTGAGTTGAGCAGCACGACCGAGAGCATCCTTGACCTTGTTAAAGGTGAATAGACTACTGTTCTGGAAAAAGTTTGGTCCCTTTGTACCTTTCCTATCAGTAAACTTAGCAGGTTTTAGACTCCTTTTAATCTTAACAAGAGTTTCTTTCTGCTTCCTCTGCTTTGGTTGAGCAGGTTCAGGTGGATTCTTAATAGAATCTATGAGATCATCTAGTCTATCATCAAATGCCTCTGCCATTCTCTCGGCAGCAGACTTTTTCTTACGTGCTGGTTGACGAAAGATAAGACCACTTCTACGTGGTAGTCTTAATGTTTTTGGTGCTGATAGTGGTTGTGTTGGTGTAGGTTCAAAGGGAGCCTCAATCTTAACAACGATTGGTTCATCAACCGTCTTCTGCTCTACCTCTACAACCTCTACCTCAACAGGAATCTCTTCTTCCTTTGGTTCATCACCTAGGTAACTATCTTTCAACCACTGATAGAAATCAATCATGATCTGGTAGGACTCGCCCCCACCAGGCATGTACATTTGAGGATACCCTCGGGGATCCTTCTTCATATTCGAAATGATCTTGTCTGCTTCAGCAGAAGAACATTGAATGAATTTAGAGTACGATGTACCACCAGCGTCTGTGCCGCCAGTTAGTTTTGCTTTGAGTCTATCCCACTGAGCATCACTAATCTTACCACGATACCATGGACGATCCTTATCTAGTATTCCTGATGGTGGAGTGGGGAGACTCATCTCTGTGCTGCTTTCCTAGCTTCCTCTTGTTCTTTAATGTATTGATTCAGCAGGGAAATGTACACTGTCCTCTCCCATGGCATCATGTTTTCAATCTCTGTCAATGAATATTTATGGTGCTGCATGAGAGAGAAGTTTGTTTTATAATAGTTCTCTAGAGTATTATAAAACATGCTCACCCGAAAAAAGACTGTAAGCCCTCCAACGTGTAGGTCGATTCAACACCTGTGTTGGGGTTGGTTGCTTTAAACTCATGCTTCAGTGTTGGCATGGTCTCAAAGAACTTCTGTACCAATTCAAACTGTTGTTGTGTCATGCCTTCCAGAAAGGTAACAACCTCAGACTTTTTCATATCACTAGCGTCCCACACCTCTTCACCTTGGAACACCTGATCAATACAGTCAGCGACTAGACCGAAGATACTTTCTGTACTATCCAAATCTTTATTGAGGAGAGTAAGGTCTACAAACTGTCTGAATCCAGGGTACTTCATCATCAGACCAGTGTCATCATTGAGCATGATCTTTCTGGTGTGACCCTCAGGTTTGCTGACTTCAATCTGTTCGATGTCAATAGCAACAGTGACTTGAGTCTCGCCATCATCTTGACAGGTGACCCTCATCTTAATGTCTTCACCAGCAGAGACAGATCTAATCTTGAGGAACAGATACTCTAGATCAAATGATGCTAGGTTGTCTACCTTGACACCACGTGTTTGAATACAAGCAGAGAGAGTTTGTTTGACTGCTCTTTCTACTTCCTTCTCATCTTCTGATTCCATAGCGAGAAGCAATACCTTCTCTTCTTTCACTAGGAATGGTCTGTACTTTACTTTCTTTCCAGTAGAGGGTAGCGACAACTCATAGGTTGGCACCGATAGAGTAGGTAATGGCATTAATATAAATTCAAATCGTATATTTATTTAGATCGACTTTTTGACCAAAAAATTGGCGGGAAAAATTTTTCGGAATTCAGGTAATCAACCACTGAAATCGGTAATATCATTATAAAGTATACTATACTTACTGTAGTAGAAGTTAGCAGTGACCTTAGTTACCTGTGATGCTCCATAAGATAGAGGGACAGCATCAATAGCATAAGGGAAGCAGTCGATCAGTGTATACATCATCGATGCTCTACTGTTAGCAGCACGGGCACCCTTCTCTGTCTTAGTGATGGTGATGTTACACTGATACTCATCAGGGTAGTGAAGACGGATAGACTTGTCCCTAGATCCTAGTGTTCCTGTCTCAGACTTTAGTTCAGACAACGAAGCACCTGTTCTGATATACTTTCCTGTCTCATCTAGAATATCATTGTTATCAGAATCATATTCATTGAAGATAAAACTCTGCCAAGAGTTGAGGAACTTAAGTGGTGTCATGTTAGCATCACACATCCAACCCAGTTGGAAGTCAGTGTACAACTTACCTGTAGCATAGTTGATCTGACCTTCACCTAGTCTAACACCAGTCAGGTTACCTGTTGATGACTGTACATTTGGAAGTTGTGCTTCTTCACAGAACATCTTCAGCACGTCAGCAGCTTGACTGCCGTCTAAGTTCTCATCTGTATCAGCAGAAGTGGTTCCTATACCAAACTCTAGACCAATGTTCTTGAATCTATCTCTAATTTTTTCGTGGGCAGTGTTACCGAAGTTAAACACTACATCAAAGTTATTACTGTATGACATACCGCCCTGTTGGGCGATGACATCTACAAACTTTGCTAATCCCTTTGCTTGTGACACGCTAAATATGGATAGTTGGTCCAACTATATTTATCATGGCATATTCAGGTGTGTACAAACCAACCAACCCACAAAAGTATAAGGGTAATCCAACCAGGATAATCTATCGCTCACTGTGGGAGAGAAAGTTTATGTATTTCTGTGATCATAATGAGAGTATTGTGGAGTGGGGTAGCGAGGAAGTAATCATTCCTTACCGCTGTCCTACTGATGGAAGGGTACACAGATACTATCCTGACTTTTATATGAAAGTAGTATCGAAGAGTGGAATGTATAGTAAGTATCTCATCGAGGTTAAACCTAAGAAGCAAACCAAACCACCGAATGATAAACCAAAACGTAAGACTGCCTCTTGGAAGAGGGAAGTCCTAACCTACGCCAAGAACCGCGCTAAGTGGGAGGCGGCAGAGGACTTCTGTGAGGACAGGCAGATGAAATTTTTAATCCTCACCGAAGATCACCTAGGAGTCTAAAATGGCAACTGGATTCAAGTCCATCCAACGTAACCAAGTAAATCCTGAGACTGGTTACGAGACTTTGTTCGAAAAGATAACTAAGAAAACAGAAGGAGAAAAGAAACCACTGTCGTGGTATCGTGCTGCTGTAAAGTCTGAGTCCAAAGTATATGGTACAGACAACACACGCTACATCTCAGCAGAACGTAGAGATAGTACAGGTAGTAAGAATGAACAAGACCAGAACATGGTACGTCGTTATGTGGTTGCTGGTCACCTGTACATGTTTGAGTACAAAGCTAAGATGAGATGGTTACCTTACTACGATAGGTTCCCTCTTGTCTATGTGATCAAGTCAAATAAGAATGAGTTCTTTGGTGCCAACCTACACTACCTACCTATCAAGCGTAGGATCATGGCAGTCAACAAACTACTAAAGTATAATCGTATCGAGTTTCCCAAGAAGTGCTTCCATAAATACTTGCACTCTCATGTAGACGGATTCTATCTTGATCTCGCTTCAGCAGAATGGGACACCGCTATTCTGCTTCCAACCGAGGACTTTGTTAAGGATGTCAATGGTCATGTCTTCCCTTATCCTAAAGAGGATGTGTGGAAAGAGACCAATGATTCTTTCTACGATAACATAAAAGCACAACGAGTCATCGAGGGGTATGCTAAGAAATCAAGTAAGGATATGGTAAGGTAATGGCAGAGTCACTTAATTTTATTAATACAAGTAGTCAAGCATCATCAAGTACAAGCGCACGCCTTGCGTACCCTAGTAATTTGTTTGATAACTACACAGACTATGTGATGTTTGACTTCTACAAATATAAGGGTCCTTTCTCTGGTGATGGTGGTGGTGGCACTACTGATATCAATGGTGTCACCCCCCAACTTCAAACATACAACCAGTCTAACGGAAAACAATACGAAAGATATCCTGGTCTGGATCCGTCCCGTATCATTATGTACATGCCTGAAGATATCTCATCGGGATATCAAACAGACTGGACGGGCAAAGGTTTCAGTAACATTGGTATGAATGCTTTGAGAACTGGTGGCAATGCTGCTGCTGGTGATGCTGGAGCAGTCATCACTTCTTTCGTGAACAGTTTATCTACTGCTGCTAGTGCTGCTCCTACAGCTGTTGCTCAAGGTATTGCTACTGGTATCAATGCTCTTGGTAATGACAACGTAACTACTAACGATGTACTCCAGGGTTCTCTTGGTGTTGTCTTGAATCCTAACACAGAACTTATGTTCCAAGGATTTAAGTTGAGATCATTTGGATTGAAGTTTAAGATGTCTGCTCGTAATGAAACTGAAGCAATAGAAATCGGCAAGATCATTGGCACCTTTAAGAAAGTGGCACTACCATCTTTCGGTCCTGATCCAGGAGGAATTGCTGATCTAGGTGCTCTCGGTAAGGCACTCAAAGAAAAGACTATTGGTGCTGATGAAACATCAAACACAAACTACATTGGGGTTCCAGGGTTGGTAAATGTTCAGTTTATGAAAGGACCAAGCGTACATCAACACCTCCCACAGTATAAAGTTTGTGCTATCACTGGAGTTGACATCAACTACACTCCAGACGGATCATACAATACATTTACTGATGGTAGACCAGTTGCTGTAGAACTATCACTACAGTTCTCCGAGACAAAACTTGTCTACTCTAATGAAATCAATATCGAGGGAGCATCTTACTGATGTATTTTAATTTCTTACCATCCATCAAGTATGATGTCAAGCCGATCAGTTATCCTTTTTCTGAGTCGGACTATGTTGTAGCACATAATTTCTTTAGACGCTACAACATAAGTGAAACTGCTTTCAGTCAAGCAGTGTACTTCAATAAGTATGCTCTCAAAGATGGTCAAAGACTTGACCAGATAGCTGAGGCAGTCTATGGCAGGGCGACATATGATTGGGTCATTGTATTGACTAACAACATGGTCAATACTACCTTTGATCTACCCATGTCTGAGGCAGAACTAAGGAAGCATGTCGAAGGTCAGTATGATGACCCCTACTACGGCATTCACCACTATGAAATCAAGAGTGAAGAAGAACAGGTAGCAGCATTTGGTAAGGTGCTGATGCCACCTGGCACATGGGTTGACGAAGCATTCTTCAATGGTACAGAGACTAAAGTTGCTGACACATTCCCTGACCTAAGTTCCGAACAAAAATTTGTAACCTACAATAACAACTACGTCTTCTCTACTACTGGATTTGATAACTCATTCGTTGTTAACTCACAGAATGCTACCTTCCAGTCATATGGTACAGGTCAAGGTGAAGACGGTGGATTTGTTTTGTATGCTCCACTAAGAAATGGTGTTAGATCCAACGGTTACCTAAGATTCAGGGGTGTTGGAGAAAGATTTGCTGAGTTCTATCAACTAGATGCTACACACCTAGACAACTTTGTATTCAAAGGAAAGTTTGGTAATGATATCAACGGTGGTGAAGAAGCAGACCTAGCAGATGAAATCCTAAAACTACAATACAGAACCAACGACACTGATCCTTGGGAAGAGATTGATATCATCATTCCTCTAGGTATGGTTCAGTATCTTGAGTTTGATGGTACACCACAAGCTGACCTAGGTTTCGGTGGTCCTGGTAGACCAGAAGGTCTCTATGAAAATGTTCCCCTCTACACTGGTCAAGGTCAAGCGGAGAACATAACAAGTGCTAGAGTTGATGTTACTGTAGCTGCTGATGGAACTATCACTGAGATAGATATCGTTGACCGTGGTAGAGACCTACCTCTCAACACAATTGATTTGTGGATCAGGAACGAAGACATTGGTAATGGATTCTATTACAATGGTCCTGAACAAACAGAGGCACAAAAAGAATATCTACCAGACCTCTTCCTCTTCTCAGTTAGTACGAGAGAGACACCATCTGGTGTACAGTTTGGTCAGTATTCTGATGTTCCTTATGAGTTCATCATTCCAATTCCTGAAGCAGCAAAGACAGAGACAACTAGGTTCAGACTATTTCAACCAGACAATAGTGGAGAAACTTTTGACCAGTACGCTGTTCAAGAACTTCAATATCAATTCTCTCAAACCTATACAGTAGGAACTAGTATTGATTACGTTGAGATTGATCCTGATAACTTTGTTGTCGAAGGTGTCAGATGGACACGTCAAGATGGTACATGGTATAGAGTTACCAAGAATGGTTTCAGATATAATAACAACGGTGTAACTGAGACTGCTACTGGTTCTGACCTAGCGAGACCTGTTACTATCTTTGAGTATGAATCCTATGAGAATGAGAAGAAGCGTGAGATTTATATTCTCAAGCCTGAATATTTAAGAAGACTAGTAGATGACTTCAGGAAAGCATCGCTCTACAAGAAGTCATCTGACTATGTTAGCAACAGACTGAAGCAGACTGGAGTCTAATCTTCTAGTTCCCAGCAGGTAGAACGTGCTAGCTCTGGGTTCTTTTTTAGTGCTTGACTGACGTGACTATGAACGTCTTGCTCCAGTGTGTAGTGTGCCTTGGTGTGAACCAGTTGAATCATACCAAGAGACCCACAGATCATAAAGTTCATCAACGTGAGTGGATGAAAGAGAACCGAAGCAAATGTTTTCATCGAGTGAAGTAGCGATCCATACGGAGTTTAATGTAATACATTCCGATGACCCAGAGGGAGAAGAGAAACCCTTCTCCATAGGACATGGAATTCCAAGCGTGTACTGCTTCCATTATTTAAAAATCAATGCGTAATAAGTAGCGATGACCAAGAGGGTCAGGCAGACCCTCTCATATGTCCATCTCATCAGTCGTCGTTAGCGAGAGCGGCGAAGTAAGACAGAGCGTCATCATCATCCGACGTGTTGGCACTCATCTTCTCACGGAAAGAAGACTGAGGAGTGATGTCACTGTCGTTGAAACCACCAGTAGCAACAGGGGTCTCCTCTTCCTCTTGCTGGACTGCTGCCACTCGGGGAGCAACGTTCAGCACAGCATTCAGACGGGAGTCCAGTTCCTCGTAACCTTTGAACTGACCGTCAGCAGTGTACTCCTCCAGGGAGTATGCCTGCTTCCAGGTTGCTTCAAGTTCATCGTCATCAGCAGACAGAGCAGCGACACGATCAAACTCACTGGAGTCATAGTTCCAGTAACCAGCAACGGTCTTGATCTTCAGCTTGAAGTTAGCACCTTCCCAGAGATCAAAGGGGTTGACGGGAGTCTCGTCTTGGAACTCGGGTTGCATTGCTGCCATGATCTTGTCAAAGATCTTCTTACCATAGCGATACAGGAAGACCTTGCCTTCGTTCTCGGGGTTCTTAGGATCTTTCACAACATAGATGTTGCTGTAGTAAGACAGTTTACGTTTCTGCTTACGAGCAACGTCCTTGTCAGACTCCACACCACTGTTCCACAGTCCGTTGTTGTGGACACAGACGGGACACTTGTCTCCCTTCGTGGTCAGGCAGTTCTCAATGAACCAACCTCCAGGACCTTGGAAGGCGTGGGAGTAGACCTTTGCCCAGGGCACTGTCTCCCCTTCGGGAGCAGGCAGGAAGCGGATGACAGCATAACCGTTACCGCTAGCGTCAAGCTCGGGCTTCCAGAGTCGTTCGTCGGCACCTGATTTCTCAGTGCTGGACTTCTCCAGTTCCTTCTGAAGGAATTGGAAGTTGTTCTGGGACTTGCGCTTTAGATCTGCAAATGACATTGGATTACCTCGGATTATTTCGGATGTGTTTGGATGGTTGGGTCTTACGTACAGTCAAGTCTCCCTGACTCATCTGCCCAACGAAGTTAGTATAACAAAGGGCGGGTGAGGATGTCACTCCTCTGTGCCACTCTCCAGTTTGTCCTTCATCATGGCGACTTTGGACAGGAGATCATCAAAGAGTTCACCGATGGACTTATTGGCATCGCCACCTAGCATGACGGCAGCCATCTTCATGGACTCTACCATCTCTTTTGCTTCAGGATCATCACTAAGACTCAACCTAGCATTAAAAATCTTCTGCTTTTCAATCAGTTCTTCAAGCACGTTGAAGTATTCCATCTTCTTCTTGTCACTGAGGACAGGAAAAGCATGAGCAGATTGAAAGCAGAAGCGTTGGAGTTCTGCCATCTCCTGCAGATCTCCACGTACCATTTCTGATTGAAAGAAATCACTCATAGCAGCATCAACTTAGCTCGACTTGTTTTTTTCATGAAGTTTAACTTCTGAGCATCATACTTAAGTTTCTCCTTAAGTGGTTTGCTAATTAGTTTAGGAACGGATTCGATTTCGATCTCGTTTTTTTCACAGTAAAATACGATAGCATCAATGTAGTTCATTTCGTTTTCAAATGCTACCTTCTCCACCTCCTGCGAAAATCTCGCAGTCGTCATAAATTTATCCTCCAGATCTTTCGGCATGTTTGTCTTGGTATTCTTGGATGTACTGTTGTAACAAAATTAGATATTCTTTTTTGGGACGGACCACGCTCACTTGTGGGTCTCCCTCTTCTGTTGCTACAATAGTCACCAATTGCTGTACGGTAATTCCATACAACTCCTGAAGCATACAAGCGTAGCCACACTCCTGAACATAGTAGTCCAGCAGATAGTTTTCAGGTTTTTGTTTCGCTGATGTCTTAAAGTCAATGATGGATAGTACACCATCAAACTCAGCTATACAATCAACTCGTCCAGCGATTTTTAGCACATCTGAATAGAGTGCTGCTTCCTGTAGGTATATATTATTTATACGGTCCAGGACTTTTTGTGACGTGTTGAACATGAACCAAGGCAATGGCATGTCCTTGTACTTTGTTTTGTCTAGGATATTGTTTAGATAATCTTCGACGAGTTTGTGGTAGCGAGTACCTCTAGTCGCTGAACGAGTAGAGATACCCTGTGCTTTCTCCTTGCCAACTCTTGCTCTCCATTTAGCAAGACCTGCTTGCTTCTTGGAGTTGTTACTAATCACTGTAGTGATTGATGGATACTTGTTACCTTGTGGTGTTACATAGTATCTCTTCCCATCGATTGTAACTGTGTTCATCTCAATAGGATTATCAATCCCTACATGATTAAAGAGCATACTAGAATCCTAGGTTAAGTTTAGCAATGAGATAGTTCTTGACAAGACCAGAGCGAACGATGTCTTCGATGCCGAACTCTACCATCTGGAAGTCTTCTTCCATACTTTGGATGATCTTCATGAAGTCAATGATACCTGTACGTTCATTAGACTTCTGGAGATCAGACTGACGAGCATCACCACAGAAAATGATCTTAGTATCTTGACCACAACGGGTGATGATACTGTCAAGTTCGTGGAAGTTCAGGTTCTGACACTCATCAATGATAACAATGGAGTTGTCCAGTGTAGTACCACGGAGGAATGACGTAGACCAGAACGATACAGTCTCTTGTGCTTTGAGATTCTCATACAACATCTCGAAAGAGTTGTCGTCAGGCATCTCAAACATATATTTTACCATATTCTTGTAAGGAATTTGGTATAGAGATGCTTTGTCTTCGTGAGTGCCAGGAAGGAAACCAATCTCCCTCGTAGCAACTAGTGAACGTACAAGATATACTTTCTCGTAAGGTGTATTCTCACTGAGAACATCACGTAGTGCTAGGTACAAAGCAACAAATGTTTTACCTGTACCAGCACAACCATAAGCAAACAGATTCTTACCTGCTTCATAGGCATCAAACATTACTGTTTGATTCTCAGTCAACGGTTCAACCTTGAGGAGATAGTCCTCATTGATAGGCTTCTTCCGTCTCATCTGCTTGGCAGACATCTTTGCTCCAGGAGCTTTGTTTCTTCCTCTAGGCATAAGTTACCACTCTACTTTTGAACCAGGCATGTTTGCCATTTTTTTCATGTGCTCACCCCAACCTGGGTGAGTCTTATTCATTTTGTTTCTCCAGTCACCAACCTCACCAAACCCAGGAGAATTCTCTGGGGTGAAGTAGCGTTCCCAGTCAGGATTATCTTCCTTCCACTGGTCCCACTCGGTGATACTCATCCTCACGTCTTTGACTTCACCAGTCTCTTTATGTTTAACAGGATATGTCGGCATTACCACTCCAGTGCTTCAGCACAAATAGGGAACTGTTCTTTAAAGATATCACGACATGCCTCGGCAATGATCATGTGTTCTTTCTGGGTGCCATGAGCACTCCGTAGATCTATATAGTGCATCCAACTACGAACTGATCCTGACATATAGATTTTGGTTGGAGTTGCTAGAGGAAGCACCATGCGGGCACACTCTTTTGCCACACCCATCTCAAGCATATGCTTGTAGATATCCATAGCACTCTCGAAGTGTCGCTTGACAACAATCTCAAGTTCTTGCTTCAGGAAAGGATCAACGTCATCAATAGAGTTCTGACGGTTCTTAGTATCCTGTCGTCGAATATCAAAGAGAGGAATCTGATCTGCCAACATAGAACTGTCAGCATACCGTTGGGAAAACTCTTGATATGTGAACGAACGGTGGCGCAGGATTTGAGCTGCTATTGCCCTGGTGGTAGAGATTTCCAGGGTCATGAACGCTTGCTCAAAGACAGACCAGTGGTTGTGCTTGATACAGTAACTAAGGAGTCCCGCTACCTTCGGGTTCTCCTGATTGTTCGGGTTCGATACTCTCGCTACGTACCCCATCGTCTTCTCCGCTTCGGGAGTCACTGAGATCAGTCTTACTGGTGATTCTGTCATCGATGTATCCGAATCCATAGTGTGAACGTTCTTTTGCTTGTACTAGTCTACGAAGTTGTCTTGCCTGATACAACTCCTTCTTGATTTTAGCATACTCTTCAGCATCATACAAGTGACCCTGCTTAACAGCGTTCTTTAGCCACTTAATGTATTGCTTGAGTGATTGTGGTTGATTAGTCTGGGTATCCATCATCGTCTCCTTCATCGTAATTGAATCCAAATCTACTGGCGTCTTGCTGTAGTTCTAACTTAGGTCGGTAAGCTTCTGTGTCTGAATAAACTTCCGACTTCAAACTGTCAACCAATAGCTCCAGGTTCTTTACGATCAACTTGAGTTTTTGTCTGTCCATATATGTGTACAGTTTTACCAATTATACACAAAAAAAGAGAGGGCGTCAACCCTCTCTGTCTATCTTCCAGATTTTATCTGCTCTAGATTTTAGATCTACCCACTTGGCATAATGTACACCACGATAGGTCAAAAATCCGAAGACTTTATCTGGATCGTGTTTTGATGGATCGTATTCTGGAAGGTCATATTCAAACCTGACCTTCAGCATTTACTTACCCCCTGTGTAACAACAGGAGTTCTCCATAAATCATACCGATGAAAGCCACACAACCTAGGGACGTGAGTCCGACTACTTGTAGTGCTAACATGGCTATCACTTGTTGTAGGTGTGACCACGATAGCAGAAAGTACCATGTACTTCCTCGCCATTCTGTTGACACTCATAGCGGACACCACGGTAAGAGGTGACAGCAATCTGAGCATCGTGAAGAGCAGATGCTTTCTTGATCTGGTTACGGATGATGTTTAGTGTGTTCATTGTAGGTCTCCTAAAGGATGGGTGAGTTTTAAATCTCCCGTTCCTTCAGTCGTTTGCGTCCCAATACCACTCACATTCTGGTGCTGAGTCCTTAAGGGTCTCAACTAACTCAATCTTGAGGGCATCCTCAATATATTCGTTTGCCCTAATCCTCAGCATAACAGCATCGGTTTGCTGGCAACTGAGTGTAGTGTACAGAAGTAATTCTGCTAACATGGGATGAACGCTCCGTTCCGCGACTTACTTGCGTCTTATGTAAACGTTCCGTCACATTGACCTTCCACCTTTGTCTTGAGATACCCTATTAGATTCCACTTAGACCGTTGGTCTAGGTTGGGATCCAGTTGAATCTCCACTCGACGTTGGAGGAACCTTTCACAACTCATGTGCCACCCATAAGGGTTGCCATCATTATGATGGGCAAGGGTCAATGCCAGCAGGACGCTGAGCATAAGATGAACGATGGTAGTATTCTACCTTAATATATAGAGACTGTCAACCGTATCAACTGATACAATTTATAATCTCTTAACATGAGTTACCCTAGGGTCGGAACACCCTAGTTCTTTAATTATATAGTCACAAGCTAATCGTGGGCGACCTGTTGTGCCACATGTATAAACGTCCACAGCACAAGACCCCGCTTCTGGCCAAGTGTGTATGGAAATATGTGACTCTGCTAACAGTGCTACTGCTGTAATACCTTGAGGTTCAAACTTATGTGTCATTAAATTGAGCAGGGTCATCTTACCTTCGACGACTGCCTGCTCAAACATTTCAACTATAAACTTTTCGTTGTTTAATTTCTCTACGTCACACCCATAAAGGTTTAATAAAAAGTGATCACCCATTACACTAACCAGAAAGCTTCTCCTCTAGCCCTATTACATTTTTTAAAATTCACACCGTATCCATGGTCCATTAGATACCTAGCATCTTCTAAGGCATCTCTAAGTGTATCATAGAAAAGAACTTCAGAATACTTTTTAGTACAGACAGGTGTCATGTCTTCTCTAAAGTACCTCAGCACTCGTAGAGTTTCAGGTTCACCTACCCTCCAGTATTGGATACAAAAAGTATTCTGTCTGCCGTTCTTTGCCATGTTACTTCTTAGGTGGAGACCAGAGTTTAGGATTAACACGACCTTCAGTTTGTGTCATGTTCCTGAAGTCATGTCTATATTTATCCCAATAGTCATCAAAGATATCCACCTGCTTAGCAGCAGTGACAATATCAAACTTGGTCATACCATCCTGAGCATACTCAACTAGGAATGCTGTGTACGGTAGAGATCTATCTTGTGCCAGTGTTGGATCACAGTCGGAGTGTAGAACTTTACAACCTTTCCCCATCAGGAACGACCTCCCCACTGAATAGTAGGGAATGCTTCTTCAACACATGCCTTAGTGATCTTGTATTTCTTCTGGAGTTTCTTGTCCTTAGCAAGACAGAGCACCAGTGCTTCACTTTCATGAAGACCCTCTAGCATCTGGAGGAACAGGGACTCTCGCTTCGATTGCTTGAGTGAACTAGAACCACCCTTAAAGAACAGGTAGAGCTTACGATACTCATGCTCTAGTACAGTGTGCTCAGTGCCAGCAGGGGCATCGTTAGGTTCGTAAGGAACATCACCTGGCGGGAGCATAGAAACTACACTCTCATCATAGTTAACAATCAAGATAGATCTGAGAGCAGGAGTGTTGTGCTCCTTCAGAAGTTTAACCTTCTGTGCTTTCGTCTTAGCGTTGCTCACTTTCTGGAGCACTTCAGAAATTAACAGTTTCATTTTGTAAATGTAGTGGGTGTACGAAAGAAATATTTTTCCATTAGAGTGTTCAACTTGTGACGGTGGAAATACTCTAGCGGTGGTTGCTTCTCATTATTATTTAGAGACTCATAGAGATCCATGATTTGATCTTCAATCTCTTCAGGCACGCAATCAAAGTCAATGAGTTGCTTGTTCCTTTGATAGTTAGACAGAGATTCTTCTGTCTTACAGAACTGACCAGGACCTTCCTTCACCCACTTAGCAAGATTCTTCTGACTAATAGGTTTCTGCCTTACGCCAGCAACAAAGGTGTCATCAGGCGAAAGATAATTAGGAATGCCATCAGACTTATCACCCTTAATAATATGCTCCTTAACATAGGTGTAAGGGTCATCGTGGGTTACCTCCTTCTTCATGATTGGGTTGAATTGCTTCACACCAGGGTACTTCTGAAGTTGGATAAAGTCTTTGTCTCCCGAGAGAATCAAAACTTTCTGAGTGCCTTTGTTCTTACATAGAGTAGAGATTACATCGTCTGCTTCTGCTCCGTGTACCTCTAATACTTTAAAGTGAAAGTGATCCCTGATCTCATCACGAATCTGATTCAACACCTCAAAGATACTAGACCAGTTGTGACTGGACTTCTCTCTATCTTTCTTTCGATTTTGTTTGTAGTAGGGGAAGACTTCTTTCCTCCAGTAATGCTTACTGTCGTATGCTAGGACAACCTCGCCGTACTCTTCCCCATACTGTTTCTCATAAGAAAACAATGAAGACAGGACCATGTGTCTTGCCAAGTCTACATTAAGTTCTTGGTTTTTCAATTGGACCATCAGATTACTAATCATAATCTGATTCATGTCAATAATAATCATCCTCGTCCTCGTCGTTGATAAATTTCACAGAATAAAGTTCTTCATTAATCACCATACCATCTTCATCATACATTTCAGGGTGGAGAACATCATCTTTCGCCAGTATATTATACAGGAAATCGTTTGCTGTCCAACCAATTGTAACTCCCACAACAAAGAACAGTGCTGTGATCAACGTTGAGAAGAATAAAATTACGGGGGTCGTCATAGTAATACTCCTTAGTTACTATCTTCCTCCCAAGTAAATTCAAGTTTGAAGTTAAACTTTCTTTTTAGGAGGTGTACTCTGTGATGAAATTTGAATCCTGTGGGTTCGGTTTCGGGTTCTTGCTTCTCCCTCCTGAGCATTAGCTCCACACCTTTATTTATCTTCAATCCCTGACTCATTTCTTTTTCGATGAAGAAATCATTCCACGCTCAACAAAGTATCGTACAGCCTCTGTGAGATCACCGATAGGTTTCTCATCAATGATCAAACGTGGGAAGCTAGAGTGGTCAGGAAAATACTTATGGTACTCCTCCATAGTGAGAGTCCTACCAAGACGATACTCTTTGTACTCAAGACCCACACGTTCCATCAGTTCTTTCATCTTGGTACAGTATCCACAACCGTTCGTAGTAAAGATTTTAATGTCCATAAAAAATGGGGGTCGTTTGACCCCCGTATTATATCACAGAGCGTTGCCCCTTGGCAACACCTCTTCGGGGAACACGAAGTTCTCATGTGGTTGGTCAACAGTTGCCATCCAGTTACGAAGACCTTCGTTCAAGAGAATGTTCTTGGTGTAGAAGGTTTCGAACTCTGGATCTTCTGCTGCCCTGATTTCTTGTGACACAAAGTCATAAGCACGAAGGTTGAGAGCAAGACCAATAATACCGATGGAACTTGTCCAAAGACCCATAACAGGAACAAACAACATAAAGAAATGAAGCCACCTCTTATTACTAAACGCAATACCAAAGATTTGAGACCAGAAACGGTTTGCTGTAACCATTGAATAGGTTTCTTCTTCTTGAGTGCTGTCAAATGCCTTGAAAGTATTTGCTTGTTCACCGTCTTGATACAAAGTATTCTCTACTGTAACACCATGAATGGCACTTAGCAATGCTCCACCCAGGATACCTGCAACACCCATCATATGAAATGGGTTCAAGGTCCAGTTATGGAATCCTTGTAGGAAGAGGAGGAATCGGAAGATTGCTGCGACCCCGAAAGATGGAGCGAAAAACCAACTCGATTGACCCAGAGGGTAGATGAGAAAGACGCTAACAAAAACAGCGATAGGACCAGAGAACGCAATAGCATTGTAAGGACGGATACCGATGAGACGTGCCAGTTCAAACTGGCGGAGCATGAAACCGATTAGAGCGAAAGCTCCGTGGAGCGCCACAAAAGCCCAGAGTCCCCCAAGTTGGCACCATCTGACGAAATCCCCTTGAGCCTCAGGACCCCAGAGAAGCAGAAGAGAATGACCCATAGAATC
>BCSF01000039.1_pt1 | contig 55783 bp, 67 predicted proteins | sample 1016431 | NCBI WGS metagenome assembly BCSF01 (sample SAMD00045685;SAMD00045686;SAMD00045687;SAMD00045688;SAMD00045689;SAMD00045690;SAMD00045691;SAMD00045692;SAMD00045684;SAMD00045690;SAMD00045691;SAMD00045692;SAMD00045684;SAMD00045685;SAMD00045686;SAMD00045687;SAMD00045688;SAMD00045689, study... | reverse complement strand
GTTGACAGTAATGGAAGAATTACTGGTATTACTGAAGTTGGAATAACAACAGATGGTGCTGGAATTAATGTCACTGGTATTTCTACATTTAACGACAATGTTTCATTTGCTTCAACAATATTAGTTGATGGTGCTGTAAATCTTGCAGTTAATAATGCAACAATCACAGGCACTGCTGGTTCAACTGGTGATATTAAGATGATTGGTAGTGCTCCATTCTTCTATGATGGATCTTCCTGGAGAGAGTTTGCTCTTGCAACTGGAACACCAGTTACTGTTGCTGAAGACACTGAGTGGGATAATGTTATCTATAGAAACACTTTTGATTCATCATACACAGAAGTATCACAATATGCTGCTGATCAAAATGAAATTACTGGTACATCTTTGGTCACATCTCCTGTTAAGTATGGCACTAAAGCATTAAGACTTACCGATGGACATATAAGATATCCTCATATTAATGCTTATAGTTTCAGCGGAGAATGGACCATAGAAGGTTGGTTTTATATTGATTCATTGCCTCCTGGCACTGGTGGATCGGCTGAGGCATTAATATCAAAAGGAGCTCAAAGTAATATTACCTGGGCAATCCTTGTAGAAAATAGAAATAGTGGATATGTTGATCTTAGATGGTATAACTACGATAAGCATAACAATTCTTATTCTGGTTCAGGAATTGGATCTGTTACTCAATCCGACATTTATCAAAATTGGTGTCATTTAGCTGTGGTCAGAGAACCTGATAATGGTTCAATTCATTGTTATGTTAATGGTGTAGAAAGTATATTCACAATAAATGATCAGGTTATAGATAACAATATTATTGATTATAATGTTCCTTTATATTTTGGTTATGGTTATTATCAAGGTACTGATTTTGATGGATTGATTGATGACCTTAGAATTTCTACTGTTGCAAGATATACTTCAGTTGGTATTGCTACTACAGCAACATTTACTCCACCAACTCAGGCATATGCAACTTCAGGAACACTTACAGTTACAACTGATCCACCAGGAGATAAGTATGGTGAGATTGGACTTGGAACTTCTCCAACTTGGACAGGAACATCTGGTGTTACTGTCACACAACAAGATCAAGGAGAGTATCGTCTAACATTTACATCTTCTTATACTAATGCTGATGATTATTTTGTTCTAACTCAACCAATGGATCAAGGATTTGCTGCATATGTTGGTGCTGCAAGATCTACTACACACGTAGACTTTACAATTAACAGACAAAGTAATAATGCAGGAGTAGACACTGGTTCACTTGCGGTTCAAGTTACCAACCATCCATAAAATAAATAAGAGATTGTGAGAAACTAAATACTCTTAAGAGATCCACCTAGCTAGGGAATATTAGATGACTAGGAATAGCAGAGAACTATCTCAATTTGCATCTTTTATTGATATTAAAGATGCCAATCAAAATATCGGTGTAATCACCTCAATGGTGATGAATCCTGGTGGTATTGGGATTGGCAGTCCTGTAAGTGATTATCTAAGTGAAGCATCATCGAGAGGTGCTATTGATCCGTTAATTAACTGGAATAAATCATATCTACTAAACGACGTTTATATTGAAGGAAACTTAAACGTTGATGGAGGTACTTCTGGTGCTGTAACTGGTGCTGGTGCAACATTCCCTAAGTTAAATGTAGGTGGACTAACAACAACTAGGGATCTCGTAGTAGTTGGTGTCACAACACTTTCCCGTGACACTGGTATGGGAACGGTATATATTGGACAATCTGATGTTAATGTATCTGGAGCACAAGGAACGAGTGTACAATCTAACGCAAACTTAGGTATTGCAGTTACTGGTCCTGGTGGTGGTGCTTTTGTATCTGGAGATGAAGATCTTGTACATGGTTTAGTTGTCATCGACAATGTTGGTGCAGCAGAAAATAATGAAGTAGCACTTTGGGTTTCTGGTAGAGTTCACTTTAATGGTGGTGATCCACTTATTACTGATCCAATCAATGGTGGTGAAACTGGTCTTGGAACAGAATTCGTTGTTGTTCCAAAGGCACTTTACTACGATAAGGTTACTTTCTTAGAAGGTATTAATGTTGTAAAACAAGATTCTACTGAGCAGCAACCTGAAGGTGGGTCACTTGAAGCAGCTATTAAAGTTTTCAATGCAGAACGTGGAATGAATCCAGGTGTTGCAGAAACTGAAGCTCCTGCACAACCTGCAATCTGGACTAATGGTGGTATTGAAGCACTTCAATACGGAAGAATTGGTTATGGACTTAGTATTGGTGAATACATGATGGTTGGTAATCAAGCACCAACCGCAAATACAGATTGGCAAGGAGATACTATTAGATCAGAGTTCCTGACTGATATTGAGATTAAAACTGCAAATGTTACTGTTGGTCTTTCAACTGGTGATAAGAGATATAATGATTCTCTAAACAATAGAACACTAATCGATTTACAAACTTCTCAGGTAACTCAACTATATCCATATGTTCCTGGAGATGGTGAAGCAAACGCAGGTATTGGTACAGAAGAAGGTCGTTTTAGTATTGCATACCTTCATGACTTAGAAGTTGGTCCTGATTTATCAGACAGTCAGGCAAACATGGTTAACTTAAATGTTAGCCTTGGTTCCACAATGGCATTCTTAGATATTGGTGGTACTGGTGGAACTGAAGAGGATGAAATCTACTTAGATGTCGGTCCTGGTAAAGCAAGATTTGCAAATATTGAAGGTAATGGTAATTTCTATCATACAGGTATTGCAACAATTCTAGGATCACTTAATGTCATTAGTGATGGATATAATAATGCTTATGTTGCTACTGCTTTCCAAGCAAATAATGTTGATGTTTACAAGCAAGATGTAAATAATAGCACAAGTCCTGAGTTCTTCTACCCAGCAATGGCAAATGCTGGTATCTCTCAGACTGATGCTGGAGCACAAATGTTTGTGAATCCAGGTTTCTATCTAGATGCCTTTAGTACAAGTCTCTTTGTTCATAACAACCTAAGTGTTCTTGGCACAGCAATCAATGCATCAGAAGAAAATCCAGAATTAAGATTTGATTTATTAAACTATGGTGTTACTGAACTTAATATTGCATCAGGAGCAAAATATATTGATATTGGTCAAGCAGAAAGTGCTGATGGTGGATTTACATCTATTAGAAGTAATGTCACTGAACTAACGAGACTTAGACTCTCACAAAATGACATTCAAGCATCTACTGGTGATACAGCAATTACTCTCAATGAAAATATTAATGTAAATATTGCTGGTTGGGTACAAATTGGTGGTACTTATATTAAGTGTGATCAGAACGATATCAATATTGCAGATACATCATTAAGAGCTGATCTATTTAAGTCTGCAACTGATGTTGTTATTGGTGCAGAAGATCTTGGTATTGCATCTATTAGAAACAATGTAACTGAAGTTGAATTCTTAAGACTCAACAAAAATACTGTTCAAGCATCTGATGAAGCAACAGCATTTACCGTTGGTTTAGGTGGAACTCATGTATCTATTACTGGTGATATAATCGTTGGTGGCAATGATATCCAGACTGGATTTGGTATTACTAACATTGAGATGGTTGGTGACACTAAAACCATTTTCTATGGTGACATTGAGATTCGTGGAAACGAGATCCTATCTTCTGATGGATCCGTCAACATATTAATGTTTGATGGTCAAGAACTAACAAGTTTCACTGGTGCAATTAGAGTTGAAGGTGACGAAATTCGTGCTGGTACTGGTGATACCAACATGACTATGATTGGTGATCAAGTCACTATATTTGCTGGAGCAATTGAAATTGATGGTGATGTTATCCGTGCAAGTAACGGTCAAGATAACATTACAATGGATAGTGACCTATTAACAACAGTTGCTGGTGATTTACAGGTAGGTACAGGCACTATGCGTGCTGGTGATGGAACCATTGCCATTACGATGGAAGGTGGTACTGGTAATGTTGCAATTTCAAGTGATGTAACTGCTAACAGTGCATTCTTTAATGGTCTTCAAGCAAGACTGAACGTTCAAGATGTTGACATTAGAGACAACCTTCTAACAATTGGTCTCATTGAAGATCCAACAAATCAAGGTTCACTCATCCCTCCAAATGTAAGTATTGGTAATAGTGGTGATGTTGGTCTTGTAATGGCAAGATATGATGTTGGACTTTCAACTCATAAGTATGCTGCAATTTACTATGACAACTCTGCTGGAAGAGTTGCTATTCGTACTGATGTAGAAGATGCTGGTGTTGGTGCTGGAAGAGATCGTTATCTGCTAGCAAATGGATTACCCTCCGAATTAGAAGTACAAAATCTGTACGTCAATTATAACACAACTCTTGGTATAAAGACAATCTTTGAAGCAGGAAATATTGACACAGGTGAAGAAATAATTGATGTACTGAATGTTGTCAATGTAGAAATTGATGCGGGTACATTCTAGGCTTGACAAGACCCTTAATTATGAGTAGAATACCTTTGTTAGGGTTGAGAAAATAAATATATCTTAGAAATATATAGAGTAACTAATGGCTCAAACTACTCCTAGAGAAGCAATTACATGTGCTGCCATTAGTTACTTCTGTAATAATCAAAGTTCTGCAAATATTCAAGACTTTAGTGAAATTATTCGTGAGTATTATTTTAATAATGATGAGTCTGGTTTAGCAAAACTTAAAAACAATTTACCATCAAACTTTGATTTAAAAAGAATTAAAGATATCTATGCTAATGAAAGAAAAGCATTAGAGAAGAGTGGATCTGGAGATAGTTATAGTCTTAAGAAATTTAAAGAAGATTTTCCTGATGGAAAGGATCATTCTACTCCTGAAGGTGGTCCTACTCGTTTAGATGCAGAGATTAAATCTGCGTATTCAACAGCAGAATCATTAAAAGCAACATCAATTGTTGGTAGTTTGAAGCAATATGTTGTTCATGATCAAGCATCAGAGTTTATGATCTCTGTAAAAGATAAATCATTAAAACGAACAATGGATGCACTTCAATTACCTAGTAGTGTGGGTGCAGATATTCTTTCGTCTATTGATATTATCTTAGTAAAGAAGTCTAAAGAGACACAAATCCTTAAAGAATATGAAGAAAAGATATTCGGTAATGATGTATCTGATATGGATATATTAAATAATCTTGCTCATGGTACAACTGGACAAAATACTTTTAGAACATTAACTAATAAGCATTTTGCATCTAGAGATATGATTGGAATTTCGTTAAAAAAAGTTCCATCAAACAGAAAAGCAGATCTTAAAGTTGTTGGTACAATTGCTGGTGCTAGTCAAGGACTAGAATTATATCTAGATCCATATACAGAATTTCTTGCAAGAGTATCTGAAATAGAGAATAGATCAGAATTATTCAAACTAATTGATGAAATGGTAGAAGTTGTTGAGATATTACCAACAGAACCTAGAGCAGTATTTGCTGTCAACTTTAAGTTGAATTATAAAGCAGTAGATATTTCAGATAAAATCGCAAAGATTAACTTACAAATTGGTAGATCTGGTTTTAATGCTGCTGAACAAGGACAAATGGGATTTGTTGGTGGTGCATCTTATGCTGTAACACTTCCTATTCTAAAAAGATATCCACGATATAATCAGATGGTTCGTGAAGTTATAAAAAATAGAGAAGAAGGATTTAACTTTGCTGTCGATAAAAAGAAAGTTCCAAAAAATATTGATGCTGAATATAAAAAAGCAATGAGAATGGTAAAGAAAAATGTTCTTGTTCTATATGATGCAGCTGATAATAATGTAATCAAGGATTTTTGTAAAAAATATGATAATGCTACAGGTAATCAAAAAGATTCATTTCAAGAATATCGAATTGCAGTATCTAAATTATGTAAAGGTAAAAGATTAAATACACCTCATGGAGAGATGGCAAAAATTGATAAGGATAATATGAAAGTGACTGGTGTGCCTAAAACACTACAAAATGACTATGTTCATGCACAAGGTCTTTGGATGTATACTAGACAGGGTGCAGACCTTAAGAAATACTTTAAAAAGCAAATATCCTTGACACTTTATGGTATTATGTCTAAGAAAGGATCAAAGGTCTATCATTCTAAACAAAAAGATGTCTTAACAGAAGATGCTTTTGTAAAAGAATTTAAGGCAAAAAACAACAAAAATAAACTTGCAAAGGTTACGACAGCACCATTTGTCTTGATTAGTTGAGACAGTTTGCGAACCGTCACATGCACCTTGACTTTCGGGTCAGGGTGCTTTATATTATGTTCATCAATCGCACAGCACTCACTTGACCATCACTCTTCGTCCTCACCAGAAACGTGCAGTCAATGCGATGTGGGATAACAGCAAAGGTCAGGTTATCATCCCTACGGGTGGTGGCAAGACTATTTGTATGATTGAAGATGCAATCACCAACATGGAACTGTCCAAACAAGGTCAGACCTTTGTTGTGGTTGCTCCTCGCATTCTGCTTGCTGAGCAATTGTGCTCTGAGTTCCTTGAGCTGATTGACACCAAGAATGTTCATGTGATGCACGTTCACAGTGGTGAGACTCATCATTTCAGCAGCACTAAAGCAGATCAGATTCATCTGTTTGCTAATGTTGCTCGCACTGCTGGTGATTCCTGCATTATCTTCACCACTTATCACTCCCTGCACAAAGTTCAGCAGGCAGATATTGAAGTCAATACCATTTACTTTGATGAATCTCACAATTCCGTCACTCGCAACTTCTTTCCTGCTACTGAGTTTTTCTCTCACAATGCTGATCGTTGCTATTTCTTTACTGCGACTCCGAAACACTCTGCTACGGTAATGAAACCTGGCATGAATGATCGGGAAGTCTATGGTGATGTGATTTGCCAGGTTCCTGCTCCTGAACTGATTGAAGGTGGTTTTATCATTCCTCCTAAGGTTATTGTTAATGAATTGGACAATGCAGATCTGTTTGCTGATGTTCCTGTTCGGGATGCAACTCACCTGATCAAGACTATTGACGAGACTGGTGCTGACAAAGCACTGATCTGCTCCAAGTCCACTAAGAACATTGTCAACCTGATTGGTCAGTCTGACTTCTGCTTCCAACTGGAGATCCGCGGTTATTCTTACATGTATATCACTGCCAAGACTGGTGCTGTGATTGATGGTCGCAAGGTCAACCGTGAGAAGTTCTTTGAGACTCTAAGTGCCTGGGGTAAGGATGATGAGAAGAAGTTTGTTGTGCTCCATCACAGCATCCTCTCAGAGGGCATCAACGTCTCTGGTCTCAATGCTGTGATCTTCATGCGGTCCATGGACTACATTGGTATCAGCCAGACCATTGGACGTGTGATCCGTCTGCACAAGGATGATGCTGCTGGTCTTCGCAATGGCACCATCACTCCTGGTAAACTTGATCAGTATACCAAATCTTTCGGTCTGGTTTGCATCCCTACCTACAACAAAGTGGGTATCCAGACTGCTCAAAAGATTCAGAATGTTGTTGACATTGTGTTTGAGCAAGGTGATGCTGCTGTTTCTGTAATCAAGAGGTGATCTATGAAGTATACATATACTAACTCATCACTATTAGAACCTATTGCATACAGGCAATATTGTTCAGATGATGGAAATTTTGTTGTGATTCCAATGGTAGGTAAGAGTAGTAAATTTACTATCATTGCTGAAGGAAAACCAACAGGTAAAATTTATCGCAAATTTGACACAGCAATGAAAGATGTGTTAAAATTGCAAAACCGATATAATAAAAAATCTAAGAAGAAGTAGTATGTCAAACTATTCATTATATTGTGATGTTCCAGAAGAAAGTGATGATTATCTAATTCCATTGTTTTCTACACCTTTGCTGCATTTAAAAGTTTCTGATTGGGAAGAAAAAAAGAAAGAACTATTAGAAATCTTTGAAAAAAGAAAATCTGATCCTGAAGCATGGCAAGTTGGGGCAAGAAGAGATAGTGCTTTAGATGTAGAAACTGATTATCACCATAATTACGATAATAATCTTGATTACAGTGAAGATATTACTGAAATTTTTCAAGATGAACTAGAGATTCTTGCAGATACTTTTCAATGTAGTGTAGAAGTTTGCACTACATGGTTTGAAAAGGCAAAAAAAGGTAAAATGCATCAAGTACATAATCATGGTATAAGTGGTTTTAGTGCTGTATGCTTCATTCAATTCGATCATAAAAAACATACACCAACTGTATTTTTAAATCCTAATCTTGCAGATGTTGAAATTGCTAATGCGCTTCCACCTAGGATTAGAGAAGGATCATTGATATTTTTCCCTTCTTATCTTCTTCACTATACTGCTCCAAATGAGAGTGATACTGATAGGATAATTCTTTCATTTAACACAATTGTAGAGTATGAGCACTTTACATATGAGGAAGAAAGAAAGATGAATGCTCAGGATGGAGAATATTTTACTGAAGATGTCTAAATCATTTATTCTCCGTAATTTTTTGTTTGAAGATAATGTAAAAGATCTTAATCAATGGACTCTTGAGAATTGTCAACAAAAGTTCTTTGAAGATGCTGGGATGGATCCTGATAACCCTGGCACAAGATTTACAACGAGATTTCCAAATGAATCTGTTGCCCCAAATATAGATTATCCTCTATCTGCTTTTGCTGTTAAGCAAAGAATTATTGATTACTTTGATCTAAAACACTATAAAAATCCACCATCATATAGTCATGGAATAGTAAATGGTATTGGATATGAAGGTGGTAGAATAGAGCAGCATATTGATCCTACATATTATCCAGATACAAAAACTGTTCACTTTAATGCTATTACGCAGCAAGCAGATAGGGGTGGACATACTATAATTGATGGTGTAGAATATAATGACATTCAATCAACAGATCTTTTGATTTATCAAGTATCTGAAGTTTACCATGAAGTTACTCCAACACACGGTAAAACTCCAAGAATTTTATGGGTATTTGGATTTTGTTTAGATGATAAAAAAATAAGGGAAATATTCTTATGAAAGTAAACTCAAAACTTTTTGAAACCAATGATCTGTCAAACATGAACATCATTGAGTTTGTTGATGGTGATAAAGTATCCAATCTTTTTTGGATGGATAACTTTTATAAAAATCCAGATGATGTTTATGATTATCTTCTATCGATAGAACCTCCATTATGGAAAGTTGGTCCAGAATGGAATCTGGGCAGAGGAACACTTAACACAAAGTATTTTGAAGATCGTAGACATCAACTAGATGTTGATGAAATTCTCCCTGTAATCAATTCTCTATCCAAACTTTGTGGACAGGAAGCATTGGATGAGCAAATTATCACAAATTTCTCTAGATTCAGTAAAATAAAAGAAAATCCATATCATGATCATTATTGGTGGCCTCATCATGATGGTGGATATAATGGTATTTGCTATTTCTCAAAACATGATGAGATTGGAACGAATTTGTATAAACCATTGATTACTAATGATCCTGAGTTACTTCCATTGGATGAAAATGGTGGTGTAAGAGATGAACATGCTCTTCCATGGACACCTAAAAAATATTGGGAAAAGGTAGTTAGTTTTAGATCAAAATTCAATCGTTTTGTTATGTTTGAAGGATCATACTATTATCATAGTATGGACTTAACAGGAAAGAATTATTTTGCTAATCATTGGAGTAATGCAGAATATAGAATTAACCAAGTATTCTTCTTTGGCGATTTCTTTAAATATCAAGGTTGGTATAGAGATCAATGCAAAGAAACTTGATAGGAGATAATAATGACTGAACATAGATTTAGACCAGAAATAAGTCCAAATGATGATGATTTTGAAGAAATTACAATATCAAACATCACCCAGAAAGATTTATTTGTCACACCATTTTTTGATTTTGAGTTAGATTTTGATAACAATGAAGTTGTTGAAGAATGTTTAAACTTGAAAGAAAAATATCCTAATGGAGTTAAAAAATCTAATTGGGGTGGTGGATGGCAAAGTCAGGTATATGAACTTCATAATATAAGGAGAACAACAATACCTGTAATTCAAAATCTGGCAAGAAATGTTATTGATCTAACTAACCATATGCTAGAACAATGCAATGCTCAACAGAGAGTTAGTGATAATGATATTGGTTGGTGGATTAACATCAATAAAGGTATGGGATATAATGTTCATCATACTCATCCTGGATGCAGTGTAATTGGAATATATTATCCAAAAATACCAAAAAATATGCAAGAGACTGAAGGAATGTTTTCATTGATTAGAACTGATGCAATGAATCATAATAGTGCATTTGCTGATATTCCAGATAATTGTGAATATTTTATCAGACCAGAAGAAAAACATCTGTATCTCATGCCATCAACGGTTGCACATTATGTGACACCACACTTTAGTGATGAAGAAAGAATATCCATCGCATTTAATATTGGATAAATAATACACGTTATCTGTTGTTAGTTATTGGTATAATATGTCTATTTTACAAACGAGTGGTATTCAATTTGGTTCTGATAATACTATTCTAAATTCTAAGTATGGCATTATTCCCCAAAATAGTGTCGCAGTGTTTTATCAAGCAGCAGCACCTGGGGGATGGGTTCAAGTAACGACACATAATAATAAAGCACTTAGAGTTGTATCTGGAACTGGTGGAGGATTTGGTTCTGGTGGAACTGATGGTCCTGGTGGGCAACCATTTTCTACAATTTTCCCAACATCAACCCGTCCAATTACTGGAACTGTAACTGCTGCTGGTACTGTTGGTGATACAACACTTACAATTCAGCAGATTCCTGGACATACACATAATGCAGGTTCTTCAGTTAATGTCAGTCCTGGATCTCCTGGTATTGGTGGTCGTGCTGTAAATGCTGATGCACCAGCAACATCACCAACTGGTGGAGGTGGAGCTCATACTCACCCATTTAGTGGCACTGCATCACCATATAGTGGAAGTATTGATATGAGAGTTCAATATATTGATGTTATTCTTTGCCGTTTCCAGTGAGGTTATAAATGTCAATTTTACAAGCAGATGGTATTGAATTTGGTAATGGTACTGTATTAAATACATTTTACGGTATTATTCCACAAAGCACTACAATGGTGTTTTATCAGGCATCAGCACCTACTGGGTGGACACAAGATGCGACTGAAAATAATAAAGGACTACGAGTTGTAGATGGTAGTAGTGGATTTCAAGGAGGAAGTTCTGGTGGTTTAATTGCTTTTACAGATTTATTCAATGACAGCACAGGTGCAGAAGCAAATTGTACTTCAACAATTACTGGTTCTGTAGATGATACAACCTTAACAGAAGCACAAATACCAGGACACACACATAATACTGGAAGCAATCCTAACTCATACAGAAGTTCGGCATCATCATCACCATTCAGATCTGATAATAGGCAACCAAGAGGTTATGCAATTAGAGGTGAGACTAGAGTTGTCTTTGAGAATAGAGTTATCGTTAATTTTAGACAACCAATTAACGTAAGACAACCTCGTAACTATAGACAAGAGCAAAGACAGAGAGTTCCATTAAGAAATCGTCAACCAAGAAACTTTAGGGTTAGATACCCTGCACGTTCTAGAAGACCAGTACCTTTTCGTGCTCCTGTTCCTTTCCGTGTTCCTCTAAGATGGAGGAATCCAATTAACTATCGTCGTGATGATGGAAGATGGAGAAGACCCATTCAGCAACAATTCCGTTCTTCTTGGAGAAATAATGATAGATTCCCTAGAAGAAGAGGTGGAAGACGTAGAAGGAATGATAGAGAACCAAGAAGAAGAGATAGAAGGGGTACTAACTGGTGGAACTGGAGACAAAGACGGCAAATTAGAAGACCTAGATCTTATAGACAGAGAAGATCATTCCGTCAACCAAGAAACTTTAGACAACCTCGTAACTTTAGACAGAGGAGATCATTTAGAAATAGACAACCTAGAACATTTAGAGTGAGGTATGCGTTCAGACAAAGAAACGCTTTCCGTGTCAATATTCCATTTAGGGTAACAGTTCCACAAAGAAATCCTGCATCTTATAGACAACCAAGAACATATCGTGTTGTACAAAGATATCCTTTAGTTTCTAACGTTAGGGTATCACAAAGAACACTATCTCCTGGTGGTACTATCAGAGCAAATAACACGCAAGCACCAGCAACATCATCAACTGGTGGTGGTCAAGCACATACTCATCCATTTACTGGAAGTGAAGTTAGTTTTGTTGCCTCTCTATCTCCATTGAGAGTACAATACATTGACGTTATCCTTTGCAGTTTGGATTGATCATGCTATAATAAATAATACACTGAATTTCGTTTTATGACTAAGGCAACTGGCAAGTGGTGTCCACTTATTAAAAAAGATTGTGTTGAGCATAAGTGTTCTTGGTATACACATATTGCTGGACAAGATCCGAATACTGGTAATCAAGTAGATCATTGGTCTTGTGCAATTCAATGGATGCCAATGCTGATGATTGAAAACAGTCAGCAGCAACGATCTACAAGTGCTGCTGTTGAATCATTCCGTAATGAAATGGTCAAAGCAAATGAGAGTAATCAGCAAATGTTAGATGCTGTTGGTAACATGTATCTAGACATGTGTGAAGCACAGGGTGTTAATGTATCAGAATACTTTGAACCCTTGGAAGGTATAGATAATGAAGAAGAAAACTTACTACCCGAGTCTGACGAGGAGAAACAATGAGAATTTCTATTATTCCTGAAGATAAAAAAATTATTGTTGATAAAAAAACGGTAGATCTTGAGGATGATGCACCTTGGGATTTTGATGATGAGCATATTCATGCTATTCAGTGGAAAGATGGTAGAGGTTCTTTAGAATATGAAGATGTTCCTGGTGAAAGTCCTGTACCAAATAAAATCTTTGGTGAAGATGAATTTGAAACCATTGTTCAACCATATCTCGATTATTACAATACCTTCTTAAACCTTTATGAGCAGAAAGAGCTTGCTGCTGCTATTGCAGAAGAGGAGAATCTTGCTGCTCAGATTGAAGAACTAAATCTTGATAAACTAGAGAAAGAAGCACAACTTGTCATCATTGAAGATCTTCAAAGACAAAATAAAGAACTTCGTCAGGAAAAGGATGTTCTTGCTGATGAAAAGTCTAGATTAGAGCAAGCAGAATTTTTCGATAAACAAACTGCTGTTATTCAACTGGAAAGAGAGAAAGCAGCAAGAGAAAGTGAATATAGTGCTCTAGAACAGCAGAAAGCAGATGAATTTTTTCAAAAGAAATCTCTAGAACTTGCTAAAAAGTATGATAATCTTCTAGAAGATTTTGAAAAAGAAAAAGAAGCATTTATTGAAGAGAGAAAACAGTATCAAGAACTTCTTGCACAGGAACGTGAGAAGATGGAAAGAGAATCAGAACTTCTTGAGAAGCAGATTCTTGAAGATGAGCAAGAAGCAATGCTCAAGAGAGCACAAGAAGATAAAGTTCGTGAACTTGAAAATGAGCAACTTGAACTTATCCGAGCAGAACTTGAGATGCAAAGAGAAAGTTTAGAAATTCAAACTCTAGAAAATCAAGAGTTTATCAATGAATTTAAAGATAAACTTACAGATCATGCTTCAAAACTTGAGATGGGTCAAGAATTTGTAGAGCAAGAGTTGGAAGAAAAACGTCGTTATCTCTTGAAGACTTCTGAAGAAATTGATCGTAAGATGGAAGAGGAGCAAGCATACGATGAAATGGATCTTGCTCTTGAATTAGAATATGAAAGACTTGAAGAAGAGTATAGAGAAAAGCAAAAGCAAGAAATTCTTGATTCAAAACTATTTGATCCTGAAGCACTACAGAAAGAAACTCAAGAAATCTTTGAACAAAATATTCAAAGACAAAAAGTTGAATCTGGTGCAGAATATGATGTTAATGATGTCCTAAATCTCATTGATCAAATTGATCCACAACAACTTTATACTACTCTCACAAATGATGAAAGAGAGGATAATGAGTTCCCTGTAGATAAAGCAGTTAAGTGGTTTGCAGAACTTAAGAAAGTTATTGACGAAAACCAATCCTGATTAAACAACAATGAATAGTGATTTGCTCAGGAACAACTATCTGGTTGTTCCTAATTTTATTACTCCAGAACATGCCGAAAAATTAAGAACAGAGTTTCATTTAACTGACTCAAAGTTTAAGTTTAGCGGAGACCCACAAGCACCAAATTCTGCTGCTGTCTGGAATTATCTTCCTGCATTAGAATTGCTTGCCAATAAAACATCTCATGTTTCTGAGATTGTTGGTGAGACTGTTCTCCCTACTTACGTTTATTCTAGAATTTATCGTAACGGAAGTGTATTAACAAAGCACACAGATCGTCCTGCATGTGAAGTTTCTATGACTTTACATTTGGGTGGTGATAAACCTTGGGCAATCTGGATTGAAACGCCAGAAAGAGAAAAAAGATGTGTCTCTTTGAATCCTGGTGATGCTATGCTATACTTGGGATGTATTGCTCCACATTGGAGAGATAAATTTGATGGTGAACACTATACTCAATTCTTTTTACATTATGTAAGAAGTCGTGGATATTGTGGTGAAGCATATTTTGATAGAGAACGTGATCTTGATGAAGATTTTGACATTTTAAGAGAGGAGTATGAAGAAATGAAAAACAGATTTACAGGTTCATCTAATAATGTAATTCTTCCTAAAAAGTATAGAGAGGAGAAAGAAAATAGATTCAAACGTCGTGAATTAAGATCTAGAGAGAAAGAAAACCTTGAGATCGTAGAACTTCAAGATGATGATAAAGAATTCGTCGATTTTGATGAAGTTATTGTTGCCAATAAAAAGTATGAAAAGTTTCTAACAAAGAAAGATTCTCCTGAACTTATTGCAAAACCAGAAAAGAAGGGTGGTTTGTCTCAAAAGACTTTAGAAGATTTTGTTGTGCATCTTGAGGAAGCAATTGATCCTGATTTTTGCGATCAAATTCTAGAGCAATATGTGTATACAAATTACTGGGAACCAACATTAACTGGTAATGGTCATGATCCTGGAGCAAGAAAATGTGCATTTATTCCTATTTCTGATCCAGCAGTTCTTCAAGAAGATAATCAAGAAGAACGTAAAGAAATCGACAATAAGTTATTTGAAATTGTCCAAGATTTGATTAAGCAATATCAGGACATGCACCCCGACTTTGATTTGGAAATTCAAGAAGATTCTGGTTATGAACTTCTACGTTACGAGGAAGGTGATTTTTACGTTCAACATACAGATTCATTCAAAGAACAACCCAGAGCATTGACTATTATTATGTCAATGAATAACGGATTTGAAGGTGGTCAAGTTGCACTATTTGATAGAGAACTTATGTATAGTCTTGATTGTGGTGATGTTCTTATGTTCCCTTCAAACTTCATGTATCCTCATGAAATTCTTCCAGTTAAATCTGGAGTTAGATTTTCAATCATTACTTGGGTTGTATGAACTTAAATGATAGTGACTTCATTGGGGTTTATGATAATGTATTGTCTCAAAATGTTTGTGAAAAAATTACAAAATATTTTGATAAAACATACATAGATCCTGATGATGTACCAGAAGATTCAAAGTTAAGAACATCTAAGGGTTTTAATGAAACTCCAAATGGTGGACTAACTAGGCATGATTATCAAATATTTGTAAATTCAGATGAACCTGTATTTGAGATCATAAACATGTGCGTCAATAAATGCTGGGAATTGTATAGAAAAAAATACTGGGTTATTGATGCTATTGACATGGAGTTTGAGGAAGTTAAACTTCAGAAAACACCACCAAGAGGTGGATTTCATGATTGGCATTGTGAGATAAATGATCTTGCTGTTGTTGACAGATGTATGGTTTGGATGTTATATTTGAATGACATTCCCGAAGGTGAGGGTGAGACTGAATTTCTATGGCAAGGTCTTAGAGTTCAACCAAAAGCAGGCAGAATGGTAATTTGGCCAGCATTTTTTACTCACACTCATAGAGGTAATGCAGTTTATTCAACGAATAAGTATATCGCAACTGGTTGGGGTCACTATTATTGTGATAATAGCAAAGTAGAAGATTACTATGAATTGGATAAAGATTCAAAAAATTACACCAGAAGATATTACTAATGGCATTATCTGATCAAGTAAGAGATTCTTTAGACTCAGCATCACATCATTTGCGAGAAGCACTAGCATTTGCTGCTAGGAATGAAAAACCATTCATTCTTAAAGAAATTGGTAACATGATTCATAGTATTGATGTAATTCAGGATGCTGATGAATTGTTGGATAATGTTGATGATATTCTAAAACGTTATGATGAAGATAAAGAATGACCCTTTTCCTCATATTATTATAGAGGATTACTTTACAGATGTAGAATATAAACTAATTTGGAGAGAAATTGATTTTCTTTCAAGTAAATTGAAGACACCTGATGATTTTTCTGCTGCACAAAATGACGATGGTGAATATCTAACAGATTCTAGTGGTTTATCACTGGATAGCACATATTTTGATCGTTCAGTGTCTGATATTCTTAGGATATTGGATGAGAAACTATTTTCTCAAGAGTTTTATGATTCTATCATTGATGAAAATGAGTATTGGGAATACTTTCTAAGAGCAAATAAAGATTTTACTAAACTTCGCAAGTATACAAGTGAGCAGCATTATCAACCACACCAAGATATGTGGGTTAATGTATTAGTTTCTACAACATTGCAGAAAGATGATGTTGAAGGTGGTGATTTATTCTTTCCCAATCATGCTTACATGATTCCTACTAAAGATAACCAAACCATTATCTTCCCTGGTTGGGTGAAACATGGTGTGACTTCTGTGATGAGCAATGATAGGTATGCCATCACCAAGTTTATCCACTCTGCTGTGCCAGAATGAGAACTGTCACACTCTGCCCCTGACTCTGCCCCACTCTGCCCTTATACTGACTTCAGTTCAAACAAAACACATGACCACCGAGTTTGCTGATTTCGTTGCCACCCAAGATGCACGGAATGAGATTCAACTCAACATCCGCAAGTATACTCTTATGCTGTGTGATGCTTTGCTTGATAACTTCAAACGTCGCAACAATGGTGGGACAAGTGATTACAAGTTCTACATTGAAGAAGGTGGACGTAAATATCATCGTCTCATGATGGAGACTGGTGGTGGTTCTCGTTCTATCCATGCCTTCATTGATAAGAAAACGGGTGATGTCTACAAACCCGCTAGCATCAAAGCACCTGCAAAAGGTATTCGTTACAATCTTCTCCTGATCAAAGATCGTGAGTGGTTGCTGGAAAATGCTGACTGGGCAGGTGGTTATCTCTACATGAAATGATAATGGATCGTACAGAAATTTTTGCATATGGTGCCCTGGTCCTTCTATTGACTGGGGTAACTATTCACACTATAAATGTTGAGAAAGAAAGACCTGAACTTCGTCAGCATGTTTGCTCAACATTACCCAAACCTCATCCCGATTGTCCATGAAACTTAATCATCACCAATGGAAACTTGTCTTCGATGCTGTTCGCAAACAACAGGTGAACAGTATCGTTGATGGGGAAACTTACAAAGAATATGATGCAATTCTTAATGAACTGTGGGATTTGGCATACTCTGAAACATATGCTAACATTCAAATGGTAGAAGATCTTGCCAATGAAAACTCCTGATAAAGTTAAGAAAGATTACGAAACATGGTTCACGGAATCACTTTGTGAACTGTGTGAGTATGATGATGGAGTCGAGGTTCTTCAGCACTGCATGAACTATGCTATCGCAAACCTTTCCTCCTGGCATCTCAAGGAACTACAATCCCTGGGTAACATGCAGTCTTTCATCGACAAAACCCTTCCTATTCAAAACAATGCACCTGATTGATCACCTGGAAACTCAAGTCAACTGGAGCAAAGTCTTCGGTGTAGTTGACTCTCTCTACAATGATCCTGGTTTCAGTTCTAATGCTGATAACTTTGCCCGTGCAACTGCTGTTGAGAAAGCACTTGCAAAGTATTCTGGTCTCGTCCGTGTAGATCAGACTGGTTACGATTTTGTTTATGGTGATGACAAGATCGAGATGAAGATGGGCAAGAATTTGTTCTACAAACGTAAGGACATTCATGCCACTAAAAAGTTCAAGGTCAAATCTTTTCTCAGTGAGAAGAAAACTGTTGAAGACTTCAAGCAACTGAAGACCTTTGATTACATGCTGGTGGTAGATCTTACTGCTCGTCGTGTAGTTGTTGTTGAAGATGAGAAAGCACGATCTCTCTACACTGATGGTGCTGATGGTGCCATGATTGAACTTAAACTCGGTGACTATTACGAGTGTGATCTAGGTGAAATTACGACTATCGAACCACCTACATCTCTCTCCGAAAGTATTGACCAAGCAATCGAATCTTATCTGGAGTTCTAAACAATGAAAAAACTACTTCCTCTTGCTGCTGCCGCACTGATGCTTCTTCCTGCATCTGTCGAAGCAAAACCACGTTACAAACAATTCAAAGTTATGACCAGAAGTACGTTTGGTTATGCTTATTGTGGATGGGATTCTTCCATCAAAGATATTAAAAGGTATCTTGCAAATGGATGGGAATTTGTAAGTGAAACTCCAATGCAATTCCAAACAAGAGGTTGGGGTAATGGAGGATCACAAGTTATCAATTGTGTTGGTTCTTCTGTTGTTCTTGTAAAGCATGATTGATGGAAGTTCAGTATTTCAATGATCAAATCCCATATATTATCATTGATGACTTCTATACTGTAGAAGAACGGAATGAGATGATGGTGGAATTAAATTATCTCACAGAACCGAGAAGGTTAATTCCACCATTTGAAGATAATTCTTCTGCTGGTAGTATGGATGAACAATTAAAAAATGTTCCATGTCAATATCTGGACACCTTCTATGCTAACAGAGCACATTCTAGTATTCTACAAATTACTGAAAAGTTGTTCATGAACGATGGACAACTTATCAACGATCATCCACACTGGGCGTTTAATATATCAGAAATCAATTTACACTGGACTCAAATTCTGTATTACGAAGAAGAACAAGAATATAAACCACATTGGGATAGTGCAAGATTTACTGCACTCACATATTTCTACAATGAACCTAAACAATTTTCTGGTGGTGATCTAAGATTCGACGATTATGACATAGAAATTGAATGTATTAACAATCGTGTCATCATCTTCCCATCGATCTTGCGACATGCCTCAACACCTGTTAGGATGGTGGAGCACTCCCCAGGAAAGCATGGCAAGTTCTGCATCACACAATTCCTTGATCATCGAGAATGACTTCTAAAGAAAAACTTATTTTTATTTCATCATTTATCTGGTTTCTACATTGGGGCACATGTCTAGCATCTACCATTCTGGATACGGTTATTCTAAAATCCTCTGTCAGGATGTTACCTCTTGGTTTTTGAGTGAGTTCTTTCCACGTCACAAAATTGACGTGGATATTGTTCACAGAGGTCTAAAACGTGAATGTGTTGTTGGTTACTGCGATGTTGCAGGTGAGACTTATCGCCCACGACACTTCTTGATTGAATTGCAGTGCTACATGAGCAAGGAAGATTATATTAAAACACTTTTGCATGAACTGACCCACATGGCACAGTGGGTACGAGGTTCCCTCAAATTAAAAAGTGGAAAATTGTGTTATTCACAAGAACCCGTGGAAAATTACGATTATGAGCATCAACCTCATGAAATTGAGGCACGGGAAGAAGAAGAAAGACTATATCTTTGGTACTTAAATGATAGAAACGGTGTGCCAGCAGGACAAGTGTCACACGGTTTTGGGAATCGACTCTGTTCTTCTGTATCTTAGAAGAGTCAAAGGGATTCGCACCAAATGCAACTCACCTCCAAAGACGGCAACATGGTTGTTGACTTCTACTCCGTCAAATTTGCTGACGGCACTGAGCACAACCGTCTCGCACTTAAAGTTGTTACTTTCATGGGTGCAACTCAGTCTAAGCGTTACATCAACATCAACGATGTGAAGAAAGAGGTTGAGTCTCGCATTGAGGGTTACGGTTATCGTCAAACCCGAATCAACAAGGAAGCACAACTTTTCAACTCTGCTCTCGCAATCTGCTGCTGATCATGCAAAACAAACATCAGGAACATCCCGAAGACACCATTCTGACTGGTGATCTTTCTGCCATTGATCTTCTCTACAATTTCACACATGCCAGTGTGAAGATGGATGGCATTGCGATTGTGTGGGGTAAAGATCCCGCCAATGGACAATTCTTTGTTGGAAACAAAGCAGTATTCAACAAGAAAAAGATTCGTATTGCTCACTCTCATGATGAGATTGACCAGCATTATGAAGGTGAGATGGCAGAGATTCTGCATCTTGCTTACAACTTCCTGCCACGCACTGATAGAATCTTCCAAGGTGATTTTATTGGTTGGGGTAATGAACGTTGGTTCACTCAGAATACTATCACATACGAATTTCCAGAAGTTGTAACTCAAAAGTTTATTGTTGCACCTCACACTGAGTATTGTGCAGCATGTGATCTTCGGGATGCTATTGCATATCCACTGAAAGAACATTTTGTTGACAATCCAAAGGTCAAGTGGGTGCAACCTTGTGTTGATTGGATGAAAGGTCCAGAGACACCACAAATTGACATATCTGACATCAAGTTTCTGGACAAACGTACAGCAGATTGTTGTAAGAAAATCATCAATGCTTTCATCCGTGAGGGTAAAGATCTTACTCATGAATTGCTGACTTTGGTATTCGATTGTCCTAAACTTGCAAGTCTATATCTCACTGTGATTGAGATGAAAGAGGATCTGATGGATAGTTTCAAGGTGACAGATTGTCCACAAGCATACATCGGATCGTATCCAGTTAAGCAGGAAGGATTCACTATTGCCGCGGCAGATGGTCGCACTGTTAAACTCGTAGATCGTGAAGTTTTCTCCATGCACAACTTTAATCTTCCAAAACGATGGGATACACCTGGACGGTGAAACAAGTGGCACACAGACCCTTGTAGGTGCCTCTCAGTGATGTATTCTATAGAAGTCAAAGGGACACACCAATGATCTTTTCCTCAGCATCCTGCCTCAAGACACGTCAACGTATGTGGGTCGGTCGGAAAACTGATAACGGTCCACAAGTTGGATACGGTGATCAACCAACACAACTAGAAACTGAGTGGATTGCTGGTGTTTATGCTGAAAAGTATGCAGCAGAAGCACTTGCAAAGATCCCAACTTTTGACTGGGACTGACAACAACCTCGTTCATCTTTTCACCTAATTCTTCTTCATTATGGGCACTCGTTCTCGCATTGGTATTGAACTTGCTGACAAATCTATTCTCAGCATTTACCAGCACTGGGATGGTTATCCTGAGTGGACTGGTCGCATCCTGAACACACATTACACAACAAAAGAGAAAGTTTCTGAACTGATTGATGGTGGTGATTGTTCATCTATCTGGACAAAAGATCGTTGGACTGGTAAGCAACTTGCTCCATATGTGATGGAGAATAAAGAATCTGAAGAATACGGTCCACAATACTACAGCGGACGTGGTGAGGATTGCCCTCCTCGGGTTGATAAAAACCTGAAGCAATTCATCAAAGATGGTGAAGAGTATGGGTACATTTTCCGCAATGGCAGTTGGATCTGCTACAATACTCGCAGTTGGGATGACAACTATGGAAAGCAAGAAACTATTCCTGAAGGTGCCCTTGCCTGTTGATACTGTGGGCAGGATAATCGGGTCAATCCTGGTTATCCTTGCCTATTTTGTTGTTCTTCATGTTAATGTTACAATAGGGGTTGTAATGCACTTTATTGCTGATGCAATCTCTATTCCATTCTTCATCAGAACTAAATCTTGGGATGTTGTCATTATGCTAACATTTCTACTTGCAATTTCTTCAACCAAACTATTCGGAGTTTTTCAATGAAAGAGTATTCAGAGCAACGACGTGAACGTCTGAATGATGCAATCTTTGATTACATTGGTGATGAAGATACTACACCCGATGAGTTGTATCGTGACATCAAGAATGAAGTAGAAAGTTCTCTTGCATATTTCCAGAAGTATTCAAACAAGTGTCAGAATCTTCTTGATTTGTTGAATGGTTTGCCTCCACGTTCCCTGATTAGTGAAGAAGAATACCATGAGGCATTGATTCACGCGAACTCACCCTACAACGATGGTTGGACCCAGCAAATGTATCGAAAAATCGTAAATGACTACGAAGAGAAGAATGTTGGGGTAGCAAGTAATTCTGATTGGGAAGATTTCTGGTGTAATGATGAAGATCCCTATGCACAATCGTCGTGTATCAAATCGGATGAATGTTGATGGAAAACCTCTTCAAACTTGCAACTGAGATCGCAGCATCATCACCTTCCAAGAAGAAAGTTGGTGCTATTCTACTCAAAAAGAATCGAGTAATTGTCTGTGCTACTAACAATGAGAAGAAATCTCATCCACTTCAAGCACATTGGGCACAAAAAGTAGGACGACCACAAAAGATCTTTCTTCATGCAGAATTGTCTGCATTAGTGAAAGCAAGGGAGGAAGGTGATAAGATCATTGTTGCACGTTTGGGTGGACACAATCAGGATGAATTAAGGATTGCTCGCCCGTGTCCAGTATGTGAAGCATACCTGAGAGATTGTGGCATTAAAGATGTATATTACTCCGTGACAAATAACAAATGGAGTTATGAACGTTGGGACTAAATACTGATGCTTAATCGTGGTTGTTTAAGCAAACGAAGGGGTCGTAAGATCCCTTTTTTAATAAATACTAATAACCACGATTAAAGCAGATGGAATACTACACTTACGCATATTTGCGTGAAGATGGAACGCCCTACTACATTGGTAAGGGTAAAGGAAAACGAGTTACAAATAGGGGCAGATGGGATGTAAAACCCCCAAAAGATAGAACAAGAATAATATATCTAAAGACAAATCTTTCGGATGATGATGCAAAGAAGCACGAAATGTATATGATTGCCCTATATGGAAGAAAGGACAATAACACGGGCATTTTAAGAAACAGAACTGATGGTGGTGATGGAGTAAGTGGTAGAATTGCAAGTGAAGATACAAGAAATATATTGAAATCTTGGGGCAAAGAATGTGTTAAAAGAAAACTTGGGTTTCACTCATTAACTGAAGATGTGATGAAAGATCACAGATTAAAAGGTTCTGCCGCATCAGCAATATCCTGCTCTAAAACTTTTAAGGTGATTGATATAGAAACTGGAGAAATTATTGAAGGCACGAATATATCACAGTTCTGTAGAGAGAGGAACATCAACCGAGGAAACTTCACAATGATGTTAAATGGGAAACAAAAAACTGCTTATGGGTATAGACTTGCCACCTGAACTGTGCTACAATTCCGAACATTGGGAGGACTGATTGATGTCAACTTGGAAAGCAACAATCAAAGAGCATAATGTTGGAATCTATGAAGTAGAAGTTCAAGCACCAACTTGGAACACTGCAAGAGTAAAAATTTGTGACATATATTGTGTAAGTGAAGGTGAAGTCCAAGATTTACATGAAGTGGATGGATGGGGTTCATCTACCATGGGAGATACTAATGGATTGTTAATACTTTGTGCCGTTCTGTTTATGATATGGTTAGCAGTAGAATACTGGTGGATTGTTGTACCTCTCCTTGCAATTGGTGCTCTAGGATGGATTTTAGACAAAACTCAACACTGGTGGGACAGATGACAGAGTGTCACACGAAATATGCACGGCACTCTAGATCGTGTATCTTAGAAGAGTCAAAGGAACACCACTCATGACCACTGGAACCTACCTTGTTGCCTGCCCTGCTCTCGGTGAACGTGAAATCGTTTATGGTGCTGAGAGAGCAGCAGATGTGTGCTATTCTATGCACTGTGAGTCCGACTCCTATGCTTATGTGGAGGATTGGTTGGGTCACACTTTCATGGAGTATGGTGATCTCTGATGATCAAAACACTTTCCAAACAACGTTCTTATTCTGAATTGAGGCAAATTCACATGAAGTTCTTGTTAATTTGTGGAGTTGGTGTTCTTCTTTGGACTAACACCACAGCACGTCAATTTATTGCTGATGGTCTCTACAATGCTGCCGAAGTTGTTCAACCTCGATGAAAACAACCACTGCAACTTATCAGATCCAAGTAACAACGGACGAGGGATCATTATCATTCCTCAAAGTGATGCCCACCAAACCAAAAACACACAAAGGAGTTAAATCACAAAACACAAAGTTATCAAAATGGGTAGAAAAACAATACCCTAACTTTACTTCTTACGACATTTCTCTTCTCGACTGATGAACTACACTCTCAAACAACTCCAAGATAAAGTCAATCGAATGATTGAAGATCAAGGTGAAGATGCACAATGTGCAGCATGGATTTACAGCAAAGAGGACATTTATCGGGTTGATGAAGATGGAGAGTTTGATTACTTTGCACTCGACAATCCTGAACTGGTTGAACGTGTCTTCGATGATGTTGGCAACATTGATTACATCTACCAAGTCATTCAAGAGTGTGTAGATGAAGTCGCAGAAGAGCAATTTGTTCAACAACAACAGGAGGCAGTTTGATGAGCATTTATTCTAACTATTGGTCAACAACAAATCCAGTTGTTGCATATCGACCACCAGTAAATAATAAAGAATCAAATGTTAGCAACTATGTAAAAAGTGTGCTAACTAATGGTCATCTCTGCAAACGTTCTTCTATTCTTTCCGACTAATGTCCGATCTAATCATCATCGTCTCAGAACAACTAGGTAACGCGTATTCCATCGATTCTGAGGGTACATTGTTTTCAACTCCTTTATATCTTGATGGGAAAGTGAATACCAATGATTGGGATATTGTGGAGAATTATGATGATCCAGAAGTCAATGTAATTCACCAAGATTTGATTACAACTTACAAAGCACTGGGTTGGTATTATCAGGATGCGAAAGTATGAAGTACACTAGAGCACAACTAATTGATGCACTTCAGAATGAATATGAATATCTGTGTCATGATGATTTTGACCCAGATGTTGATATGACAATGGAAGAACATCTTGAGTGGTTAGATACTCTTACCATTGAAGAGTTAGTTAAAGAAACTGACACTGATGGTGAAGGTTACACACTTGACGAATTTATGCACAATCATAGTTAAAAACTAATTTTTGTGCATTGGGAGTGCTAGGGATGACCTAGTGCTCCCTTTGTCGCATGAAATTATGGATTATTTGAAACCCAGGGACCAGTTGGCAAGGTGGCACAGCATATGGGCACAGCACCCAGGATCGTGTATTCTATAGAAGTCGAGAGGAACACACCTCATGCAACTCCTTCCGATTCACGGTTCACACCGCACCACATTCCGAAAGGAAACTAAGTTCAACTTTCAGGATGGATCTGCTGCTTCAGAGTTCAAAACTATTGAAGCACGAATTGATTCTGAGAGAAGGTTCAAGATGAGTGGTGGTGGTCTCAAAGTGTGGCAGGATCACAATCCAACAATCGAGAGCATCGATGTTATTTTGCGACCTGTACTTGTTGATGCAACTGATCCCATTCAAGTTGCAAAGTTCAAAAAAGCAAACACTTTCTTCAACTGATCATGACTGCATCTTTCACTCAAGAAGAGACTAATTCTCTTCTTTATCAACCTCTTTGGTACAACATTGGACTTGATGATCGTACCACTTTAGAAGCAATTCTTGAGGAGTACATTGAAGCAAACACCGATGATTACCTCATCGATGATGCTAAGTATCTTCTGGAGATTATCCAGAATCCTATCTTCAAAAGGTACAAAGATGTAATTCATTGTGGAGTTTCTCACTGATGATTGAGTTTATGCTTGCAACTGCAATTCTTGTTGGTAAAGCACAAATTGCACCAGACAAGGTGCAATATGATTTTATCAACGACAATCAAACAATCACAACAATTATTGAAACCAACTGCATTGTGAATCATGACGGCATTTGTAACACCCAAATCTAAGAAAGCAAAGAACAGGTTTTCCAACCTGATGAACAATGATCCCGAATGTATCATTGAACAAGACAAAGGTGATCGTTTGTTTCTAACATCGATCAACAACAAAAATCACTTCTGGGTATCACTCACTAACGACAAAGATTGGGAGGTTGAACTATGAACAATGAAGAACAGTTTCTGCATCATTTAATTTATGATGTGCCAGGTGAGATCTACGATGTCCCAGAAATTGAGGATGCCGAAGATTTCAACATGAACGATTACCTTTCTGCTGATTACGATTACTAATTGATGTCCTTTGTGTCTTTTCCCACTGATCCTAACACCATGAAAAAACTGACTGAAGATCAACTTGACAAACTGAAAGAAAACTATGCCAGCATGATTGTGGATGGCATGGATATGGATACTCTCGTTACTTTTGCTGTTGATAGTATCATGCAAAATATGGAGATGTGGGATCAGGCAGATATTACGGAAGAGATTAAGGATTTGTATGATGAAGAAATGCTTAACGATCTGCTAGAGAGTGTTGAATAGGTGATATAATTAGAACAGGTAGCACTTTCACCTATGATGAACTTCGACCATCTCACGCATGAACAACTGGAAGCATTATCTGAGGATTGTGAGGATTACCTCGTTCATCGGTATATCCCATTGACATCACATTCTTATTCCAATATAATCAACCAAGCAATCAAAGAGGGTTATCGTCTTGAAAAGTTCGACCGTTTCATTCACAAAAGTCAAACTCACATCTGATGAGTTAAATGTTCTCATGACTGCACTTCAGTTAATGACATTGGAGGAGCAGAAAGATTGTGAGGATCAATTTGCTGTAAGGACACCAGCATTGTTTAACAAACTCCTTTCAAGTTATGAGGTGCGAGGTTAAACTTTATGTTGCGGGCACTGTATTTTCGGAAGAAGTCATTGCCCGTGACTATGCAGAAGCAAGACAAGTTGCTCTGGCGAGGAACCCCAATGCTACTGTAGTTTCTGTCACTGCCAAGTTCTAATTCTCTAAATAACAATGCCTGACATCCGCAAATTGAAGGCAGTGGGGTTCAATGTAGAACCCCCTAAAATTCTAAATAGTAGTGCGGATGTTTAGAGCAGTTATGAAGAAAGAGAACGTTCAATCGTTGAACGAATGTTTCAACGTGTCTGGGCAAGAGTTTATCCTAATGCCTGACGATTGGCAATCACAATATGATGATTGCACCTTCCATTTACAGAGCAGATCTGGTAAAATAGGAGGAAAGATCGGAGGACCAAAAGGAGCACAAACCCAGATGAATAATGGAATTGGAATGTGGTCAAGAACCAAAGAACAATTAAAGCAAGATTGTTCTAAAGGTGGAAAAATCACAGGACAAAATCATTATCAAAACGGCACAGGTATTTTCAATCTCTCATTATCAGAACACAAAAATGCTATTACAAAAGGTGGCAAATCAACTGGTAAACAGAGATGGAAGTGTTTAGAAACTGGTAAAGTATTAGGACCAGGACCACTCACACAATACCAAAAAGCAAGAGGTATTGATGTGAAAAAACGCATTAAACTTTAACAACTCTTTTACTATGAAAACCGAGAAACTTTACGAATTGGAAGTTCCCGAACTTGAGAAATTGATTGAACATGCTGAACAAGAAGCAGAACGATTAGAGATCACTTGTGAATACTACATCATGGAGTTTCTATGAACAATGAAGAATTAAGGCAAGAACTTCGTGTATGGTTCAACACATGTTTAGAAAGAGGACTTGAACCAATTCATGTTTATGAGATGTTATTATCTGAGTCAAAAATTTGTAAAGATCGAGCATTAGATCATTATGAGAAGACATCAGAAATTCATGATTTATTGATTGGAAATTTATTACCATCTGATTTCAATCCATGACAAATGAGTTACCAATTGATTTTCCACATGATGCACCCAATGGTTATTCTTACGAGGTAGAGAAACACAATGCTAGCACTGTTTCGATTTGGTTATTACATTCTCGTCGGTATATTTTTCATGGGAGTGATAAATCTGTGCGGACAATCTGGGGATATTACAAACCCAAATCCCGAGAATACTATGCACCAATCGATAGCAAGAAAGTTGGAAAGATCGTAAATGTAAGAGATACAACTCCTTACACATCGATGCCATTAAACTTCTCAAATCCATTGGAACATGCGTTATTCGGAAGCACTTGATCATCTTTATTCTTTGTGTGAATGTGTGAATTGGGATCCTGAAATTATTCATGGATTGATTACAATAGAAAACGAATTGCACTATCGACAATGTATGCAGAAGGAACAAAAATCAGTTATCGAGGACACGAAGGGGTTGTAAAATTTTCGTGTTCAACAGCACTCACCTTTACAATTGGTCAATCTTCTGATAGACTGAGAGAGGTGAATATGGTTGTTTATAATCACTCTTTCTCGGAAATTATTCTGTTGGAAGATGATTGTTACCATAGTCAAGAACATCGTTATTCTGATCCACAATGAACATTCAGGTTGTTGATAACTTTCTCCCAGAAGAAGTGTTTTCTGAACTTGCGGAAATCATACCATATGAAGTGCCATGGCATTACAACAATGGTTCCGTATATGATGGAGATGGTTATCCACAATTCGTTCATTGTTTCTATGATGAGAATAAACCAGAAGGAGACTTTGCCGATGATATGTTAAACATCGTCAATGAAATCAATGATCTCTATTGCATCTATCGTATCAAGGTTAATGCAACACCCAAAGGAGAAAAGTTGTATTTGAAACCTTATCATATTGATGTAACAGATGATGATTCAATTCCTGGTCAATCATTCCCTGCTCCATTAAAGATCTGTATTTTAATGATTAACACTAACAATGGATATACACAGATCAAAGATGAAAATGGAATGATTCGTAAATTTAAAAGTAAAGCAAATCGAGCATTATTCTTTCCTAATACGTATGAACATACAGGGACAAATTGTACTGATGAAGATTTAAGATTAGTTCTGAATATAGTGTATGCGTAAATGAAAAAGGTGTGGAGATTATGGTGTAAAGCATTAGGAGAGAAAGCAACACCAGATGATAAAGAATCAGATAAGATTGCAATCATTCGTTCGTTAATCTTTCTCTCTTATCTTATTACCAACATTGCTATCGTAGCAAACGCAATTCGTCATTGGAATGATGTCAACTATGATCAACAAGTTCAGTGTAGTGTATCAACAACCCAAGAACAAATCAGGGTATTGGAGTAAGCAAGAAGCAGTATTCTTTGATGTAAGAGATGCTATGCTCTGGGAACGTCATGTATTAGAAAATGGATGCAAAAACGTTGAAATTGTACCTATTTTGGGTTAAAATCAATTAAAAATGTATTTAAAAACATATATGAGTGTTTTCTAACAAGTTGTGGAAAAACCTGTGGAATACTCTTGACAGTAACTGTGCAGGGTCTTGAGAGTATCTTTGCAGTGATTTTATGTCTCTTTTTCTTATGATAAATGTGCTGAGATATGACCTCTTATGTTAATTAAATGTGCTGAGATATTGTGATCTTGGCGTGCATTATACCGACAGATCGCAAAAAAGTCAACACCCAGATCAGAAAAATCTCAGAACCCTGACATAAATATCCAAAATCATTCCGAATTTTATACATAAGAATATCGCAACACTTCGTGGTATTCTTGACAATCAACTCAGAATGGTTTATGATAACTGAGCAGTCAAATCACCAGAAGAACAATGCCTTACGCACAGAAGTCCAAGTATCGCATCACTCTAGAGATTGAAGCAATGGATGACTTTAATCCCCACCAGATTGATTGGGAAAAGTTATTTGAACTGCAAGGGGATGAAAAGTGTGAAGCATACGTTGAAGATCTCTCCACAAAGTATGATTCACTCTGGTGATTATGTGAGGAAAGTATAGAGAAAAAACCACTTGAGAAATCGGCACAAGCACACGGCACAGCATCCAAAATGGTGTATTCTATAAGGGTCAAAGGAACACACCTCCAATGCGTAAGATCGAACAGCAGATGAATCAGGCAATCTCTAACAACGAGACCTGGCAATCTGCAAACACTTCTGTGCATTATTCTGCAGAATACAACAGCAGCACTGTGTATCTGCACGGCAATCTCATCGCAATTGTTTATGAGAATGACATTGAAATCTTCGACGGTGATCATCAAACAATGACCACAAAATCCCGTCTCAATGCTATTCTCCAAGAGCACGCAATTGATGGTGAGAAAGTATTTCAGAAGGCAGGTGATTGGTTCGTCAAACAGTACAACAACCTGAAGAAAGATTGGGAGGTTGTTCCTTTCCAGTCTGGCATGGTTGTGGGAGGTTGATGTTATTATTTCAGAGTGTTACAGAAACCCTTCGTGACACTCTGAACCACCCATTCGTTCCCTACAATTACAGAGTCAACAGCAACCGACACATGGCAACTCAAGTCTTCCCTCTCTCCCCCGAAATGCAATCCACCTGGGATGATATCATGGGGCAGATGATTGCGTTTGTGAATGATACAAATGCAGATCTAGATATGGCATACGATTGGGTATGTGAGATGCTCAACATTGACTCCTTCGTTGATAATGAGCAGGCATGGGATTCTTTCTTCGGTGCATGGGAATCTGCAGACAATCGTAACACCATGGAGTACATCATCGACTGACTAAGTGTTACGAACAGTGTGCCCTCTAAGTTATTCGTAGAGGGCACAATCCTTATTCGTTCGTGTTAGGCAGTTGTTGTTATTATGGGGGGTCGTTATAAAAAACCAATGGGAACCTAACCTACAGAGGTGACAAAACGACCGATAGATATAAGGATCAAAAAAAATTTCCCGAGGATATAAAAGGTTCTCAGAGGTCGGCACAAGAGAGAGTAAAAACCGACCCTTGGAGGTCGCATATATAATTCATCGATGGGTTTCATGATCCGTCAAAAATTTTCGCAGAAAAATTTGGTCCTATATGGAAAAACTATATCATATCTACGCAGGTAGTAAATGTCTCTTCCCGAATATTAAGGAGGAGGATTTTACTGCTACTTGGAATACTGTAAGGGGTATGGTTGGTCTGATGCAGACTGACTATACCATAGACGATCTCTCATATGAGATGGTCACTATTAATCGTCAGATGATGCAAGAAGCTTCATATTGACAATCAACACATACACTGATAGAATTGATCTGAAGGTTATTCAAAACTATGGCAAAAGGATTTACTGTAAAAGCAAACGCACCAAAGAAGAAGACTGAAGGTGCTGAATTTGACTATGAGGCAATCAAAGAACGGATGAGGGGCAAGAAGATTGTCTTCTGTCTACCTGGACGAGGTTGTTCATTTACATTTCTAAAGAACTTTGTACAACTGTGCTTTGATCTAGTACAGAATGGAATGAGTATTCAGATCAGTCAAGATTACTCATCCATGGTGAACTTTGCACGTTGTAAGGTACTTGGAGCAAATGTACTACGAGGTCCCAATCAGAAGCCTTGGGATGGTAAGTTAGAGTATGACTATCAACTTTGGATTGATAGTGACATTGTGTTTAACACTGAGAAGTTTTGGCAACTCTGTGATAATGCACTTGCTGCTGATGGTAGTGAGAAAGAAGTTGTTGCTGGTTGGTATCTCACAGAAGATGGGAAGACTTCATCTGTTGCCCATTGGCTAGAGGAGGAAGACTTCCGTAGTAATGGTGGGGTAATGAACCATGAAACGATCGAGACTCTACCAAATCGCAGGAAGCCATTCACAGTTGACTACACTGGTTTCGGATGGGTACTGATCAAGCACGGTGTATTTGAGAATCTTGAGTATCCATGGTTTGCTCCGAAGATGCAAGTATTTGAGTCGGGCGCTGTACAGGATATGTGTGGTGAGGATGTATCATTCTGTCTTGATGCAAAGGAGAAAGGATTTGACATCTGGTGTGATCCACGCATTCGTGTAGGACATGAGAAGACTCGGGTGATTTGATATGGTTAATATTTACTACCAGGGCCGAAAGCTCTATAGTAATATCACTCATGAAGAAGCAGCAGATATTCTTCATGAGTTAGCCTTAGAAAAATACGAAGAAAAGAAAGACATTGACTTAGATCAATTAGACATTGAAACAATTATAGAAGAATGAAAATCGCAATTATCGGTAAAGGTACTTCTGCGATCATTACTGCTCTACGTCTGATCCAAGATGATCATGATGTAGAGTTTTTTTATGATCCAGATACAAAACCTTTAAGTGTTGGAGAATCAACGACACCACATATTCAATCATTAATATTAAGTGCTCTTGATATTAGTATTGGAGATCTTGCTGATGCAGGTATTATATCTTATAAGAATGGTATTAAGTATCGTGGATGGGGAAAAGGAGAACCATTTAGACATCATTTCCATGGTGGTGAGGTTGCATTTCATTTTGAGAGTGGAATTTTAAATCCGTTTATTCATAATCATCTAGAGAATGAATTAGGTATTGAATATCATGGAGAACGTGTTGAAGGATATGAGATTAGTGAAGAATCAGTTAATGTCAATGGTCGTGATTATGACTTTGTAGTGAATTGTGCAGGATGGGATGATTCATCAGAATATTATAAACCCGTCTTTGAAACAGTTAATTCAGCAATTCTTTATACAAAAGAGAGTATTGATGATGTAACATATACATTACATACAGCAACACCAGATGGATGGGAATTTGGATTACCATTTCCTGATCGTGGTATTACAAAATGTGGGTATTTGTATCATAATAAACTTTCAGATCCACAGATTGAGGGAAAGAGAATTTCATGGACTCCACGATTTGCAAAGAAGTTAGTACAGAATCGTTTTGTAGCATTTAATGGTAATCGTTTATTTTTCTTTGAACCATTAGAAGCATTATCATTAATGTATTATCATGATTTTGCATCAGAGATTTGTGAGTTCTTAAAGAGTGATCGTTCTATTGATGCATATCAAGAAGTGAATCGTAACTATCTTGAATCAATGACTTCTTATAGTAAATCATTGTCTTGGTATTATTCATATGGATCTGTATATGATACACCTTTTTGGAAGACAACATCAGCAAGAGCAAATGTATATTTCAATACTCAAATGTTCACACATCGTTATGAATCTCTTCTAGAAGCATATTATGCAGATCGTCATACTACTAAAGAAGAGCCAGAATATTTAAAGATTGGTTGTTTTGGATATCATGACTTTAAGGACGTTCATTGCGGAATGCTTCAGAGACCCATCCAGGACCTCCTAGAAGACGTGTTTAAGTACCCTCTGGACCCTTTACATACTGACGATGATGATGTATAATATACAGGTAAACACAAAGGAGTTACATGGCAGTACGTTCTAAGATCGGTCTTTCAGGTGCCAACTTTATGCCTGGCAAACCTAAGAAGTCCCGTCAAGGTTCTTCAGAGAATACTAAGCTTTCTGCAACCTCACGTAATGGTCGTAAGAAGCGTTATCGTGGTCAAGGACGTTAAATAGAGCAAGTTATGCTTCATTTTTAATGTCTGCACTTATCTGCAATCTTCCATCAGTAGAAGTATGGGTTCGTAAAGAATATCTCACAGATCATCAGTCTGGTCATGGTGAGTTTGTCAAAGGCGTTTGGGTATCGGCAAAGTCGATGCCTGGACGCACTTTTTATTTTGAGACATACTTGCCCGAATATGCGGCAATGTATGATAAATTGCCAATTAGTGCATTCCTTTCAGAACCAGTAATACCTGATCCAGATATGGATTTACCAAACTTACAGTTTTGGAACTGTATGGACTATGGAGTAGTGTCAATTCATAAGCAATTCATCGGTTCTATGGACTATGAACTGTATACAAGAGATTTTGGTATTCAAAAAGGCACTTATATCTGCACTTTGGACAATTATCATCAAGATATGGATACTATTGATTGCTATACAGCAGAAAATCCTGCAGAACACAAGTCTTATAACCTCATTGAACTGGAAAATGGGCAATATGCACTGTATCCAAACAACAGAATGCGTATTTTTGACAACAGTTTGACTCCTGTTGACCCAAAAATGCCTGATTTTAAGGTTTCAACGCAATATTATCAGGTTGAAAACGGATTTGAACGTCTTGGAATGGGTAGAGAGGACGAATATTTCTGGAAAACTGCTCAAGAACGTGAAAATATGCCAAAATCTGAGGAAAAATAGGATCTACCCCCGTTTCTCTCGTAAAAACTCTCAGGTGCATTGCATCTGGGAGTTTATTTTTGCGTAATAAATAAAATGATAATACCTATTCTATGTTCTGATGCCTGTAGAGAGGACTAGTAAAGGATTTAAAGATGTTAGTTTAACATTTAAACGAAATCCTTTGAATAAAGACATGCTATCAGTCACAAATGAGACTGCTATTTCTCGTGCTGTGAGAAATTTGATCCTTACGAAGAAAGGTGAAAGGTTTTTTGACCTAAATTTTGGAACAAATGTATCAAATCTTTTATTTGAGAATATTGGTCCTTTTGCTGCAGACTCTATTAGGGATGAAATTATATCAGCAATAAGAAATTATGAACCAAGAGTAGAAATTGTTAATGATACTGACATAGAGGTTGTGCCAAATTTTGATAATAATCAGTATGATGTCACCATTAGGTACAATATAGTTGGTATTGCACCTGACTCTCAAGAAATTTCATTCGTCCTAAAATCAGTAAAGTAAATGGCTATCACAAACTTCACAAGCCTAGATTTTGAAGATATTAAAGACACTATCAAACGATATATTCGTTCTGATAGTAAGTTTACTGATTATGATTACGAGGGATCTACATTATCCCTGATCATCGATATGCTTGCATATAATACCTACATTTCAGCATATAATGCTAATATGCTGAGTAATGAGGTGTTTTTAGATGGTGCTACTCTTAGAGAAAATGTAGTTTCTCTTGCAAGAAATATTGGATATGTACCCAGACCTCGTAAAGCATCTGTTGCTGAAGTATATTTCAATGTCGATACTGCAGAATTCCCAGTATTACCACGTTCTTTGACATTAAAAAAGGGTATTGTTGCTGTTAATTCAGAGCAGTTTACTAATAAGAACCTAACTTTTTGTATACCAGAAGATATTACATCTATTGTTAAGGATGATCAGGCAGAATTTGATATCAAGGTGTATGAGGGTGCATTAGTTCAACAAAGGTTTGAAGTTAGTGAATTTGATGTCAATCAAAGATTTATTTTAGATAACGTTGGTATTGATTATACGACTTTAAGAGTAAGTGTCTATGGAGATGCTTTTACAGATGATAAAGTAGTATATGATCTTGCCACTTCTATTAGAGAAATTGACGGTGATTCTAAAGTTTATTTCTTACAAGAAATTCCAGACGAAAGATATGAACTTATCTTTGGGGACAATATATTTGGTAAAAAATTAGAAAATGGAAACATTGTAGAAGTTTCATATATTGTTAGTAATGGTGAGGATGGTAATGGTGCAGATCTTTTCCGTTTTGTTGGAAATATTGTAGACAATAACAATAATGTTATTGATAGAGATATTTCTATAATTCAAACAACAAATTCTGCATCTGGTGGATTAGATATTGAATCTGTAAAATCAATTAAAAATTATGCAGGAAGAATTTACGCATCACAAAATCGTGCAGTAACCACTAACGATTATGAAGCTATTGTGAGAAAAATATACCCAGAAGTTGAATCTATTAATGCTTTTGGTGGTGAAGAGTTAAGTCCTCCAAAATTTGGAAGAGTTTTCATCACAATCAAACCTCAAAGTGGAAATTATATTTCAAACAGTCTAAAAGATAGTATAAAAAGAGAATTGAGGAAGTATTCTGTAGCAGGAATTGTTCCAGAAATTCTAGATACAAAATATCTTTTTGTTGAATGTGATACTTCTGTTTATTACAATTCAAATCTTGTTAGTAGTGCAAATACGGTGAGACAAAAGGTCATCAGAACACTGAATAATTTTGCTGATAGTGATGAAATGAATATGTATGGATCTAGATTTAAATATACAAAGTTTACTTCACTGATTGATAAATCAGATGAATCTATAACTTCTAATATTACTGAAATTAGAATTCGTAGAGATTTAAGAGCAGTTTTGAATAGGAGAGCCGAATATGAAATTTGCTTTGGCAATCAATTCAAAATTTTAAATCAAAAAGGTTACAATATTAAGTCCTCTGGATTTAGAGTAAGTGGTATATCTAAGCAAGTATATCTTTCCGACATACCTGCTGCAGATGGTGAGACTGGAGAAGTCGTACTAATAACGGTTCAGGATATTCCACCAAATGTTGGCAATTCCCAATATATTGTCGATAGTCCTTCGGCAAGTATAGTTAGAAGAAGGGTCGGAACTATTGATTATATCAAAGGTGAAATCAAATTAAATGCAATAAATATAGTATCTACAGAAGTTGAACAAAATTCAATTATTCAAATATCTGCAAGTCCAAACTCTAATGATGTGATAGGACTTCATGATCTATTTTTACAGTTTGATGTAAATTATAGTTCTGTCAATACTATTATTGATAATATTTCTTCTGGTGCAGATCCAACAGGGTCTAGATACATTTCAACTCCAAGTTACTCTGACCGAAACGTCATTCGTCTAGTAGAAAATACCCTCTCTTAATAAAAAAATGGTAGATAAGAATAAAATCCGTCTTGCTCAGGTTCTTCAAAACCAAGTTCCAGATTTTGTTAATGATGATTTTCCACTCTTTAAGGATTTTTTACGTCAATATCAAGAATCTTTAGAATATCCTGGAGCACCTCAGGATATTTTACAAAATATTGATAATTATATCAACTTGGATGTACTTTTGTTGACTCCACAGTCAACAACTCTTACTAATGATGCAGATCGTTATACTGATTCTATTGAAGTCGTAAGTACTGAGGGATTTCCATCTTCGTATGGTCTTTTAAAAATCGATGACGAAATTATTACATATACATCAAAAACTTCTACAACATTTGAGGGGTGTGTAAGAGGTTTTAGTGGAATTAGTGAATATGGTGATGAAATTATTTTTTCAGAGTCAGTAACTGATTATCATTATTCTTTTTCTACTGTAGAAAATCTTAGTGCATTATTTTTAAATGTATTCTTATCAAAATTAAAGAAGCAAGTATCTCCAGGGTTTGAGAGCAGAGAATTATCCGAAGATTTAAATTCTAGACTATTTTATAAGCAAATAAGTGACTTTTATTCTTCAAAAGGAACCGAAGAAGGATTTAAGATTCTATTTAATGCTTTATACAACAAAAAAGTAGAAATTATTCGTCCAAGTGATAGTGTTTTTGAAGCTTCTGCTTCATCAAATAGAAGAGTACGAGATTTAGTCTTAGAAGCACTTGATAATGATGTTGATTATACCGATTTAATCTTAAATAGAACAATTTATCAGAGAGAAACCAATAGCCAAGATCTAGAAGAGCCAATTACTGCTTATGGTACTATTACAAATGTAGAGAGAATACAAAGAGGTACAAAAACTTATTATATTGCTAGCTTAGATAATGATTATGATAAAGACATTTCAGTAGCTGGAACAGTTTTTGGAAAGTTTGAAGTTACTGCATCCACAAGAGTAACAGAAGATTATGAAGAAGATGCTGAGGGTAATAGACCATCCGTTTTACATGTAGATTCATGTATAGGATTTGACGCATCTAGAAATTTGAATGTATATTATGAAGATGGCACTGTAAGATCAATTTCAGTTGGTGATAATTCTGTTAACGAATTTTATAGAGTAGAATCTAATAATGATATTCCCCGAGGATCTTTAATCTCCTCTAAGAGATATGGATATGTAACTTTAGATGATGAAAGCACTGCATATTTTAGAATCACAAGTGTACTTAGTGACTTAATTCCTGATGATAATTCATATTTCTTTGACAATGATCCAGTAAAGTTTAATACTTTAGGACTAAAAGATCAAAGTAAGAAATATAATGATTGGACCTATAATGTAGCAACAACATATAACATTGATACTATTTCATTAGTAAGTGAAATTGAAAGAAAGTATTTTATTACTCTTCAAGATGGTTTTGATATTACATTAAAGGATAGATTTTTTCTAAAGTCTTCAACGGGTGAAAGTTATGATGTTCAGGTTGTTTCTAGAAATGATCTATCTACTTATGTTATCATATCATCTTCTCGCATCACAGACTTTGATTCTACATTAAAAACATTTACTTTAGAGAGAAAACTCAATAAAGCCAATTTTAGATTTTTTCCTGAAGCAAATGAGTATGCTTCCGATGTCCAGAACATTTATAGACCTAAAGATTTAAGAGATGAATTATTTGTAACATCTTCTTCTATCCCTAATTATTCTAATGAACAACTGACAACAAATGACAGAAGAATTACTTTTTCAGTTTCTTTACCATCAAATCAAAACAATAAAAATATAAAAATTGGTGCCGATGCTACACCAACGGTTCCAGAAAAAACTCATTCATTTTATACTGGAGATTCTATCATTTATAGTGAACCAGAAGAAGATGATTTTGGAGATCCAAACACTAATAAACTAAGTATACCAAATGGCAGATATTATGTAACAGTAGTTGATAATAAAACAATTAAGTTATCAACAAGTTTGAACAGAGTATATTCTAAGGAATATATTACAGTAGAGGGAAGTGTGACCAATAATACTTTCTACTATTCAGACTATTCTGATATTGAAAGAGTTTTAAATCTTGAAGAACCTTTCACTTTAAAGTCAAAGAGAATTGTAAAACGAATTATTCCACCAGTTGATCAAATTGTTCCTGAAGAAACTAAAACTGGAAAGATTGGAATTTTGAGAAATGGTGTTGAAATATTAAATTATAAGTCAAAAAATAATATTTTTTATGGTGAATTGGAGGATATCTTTGTATTGTCTGGTGGTGAAGGGTATGATATCACTAGTCCCCCAGCATTGGAAATTTTTGATGGTGAAAATGCAGATGGTGTTGCAAATGGCGGTATTAATGCATCTGGAGATTTTGTAATAAAAGGATCTATTGTAGGAACAAATGTTATTAATGGTGGATTTAATTATATTGATGCACCAACTGTAAAAATTAGTGGAGCTAATGGATCAAATTGTGATGCAATTCCAGTTATGGAAACTTATACTCATGAAGTAAAATTTGATGCATCAACTCAATTTGGTGTTGGTATTACAACTGATACCATCATAACTTTATCAAATCATTATTTCTATCCAGGAGAAAAAGTTCTTTATGATACTTTTGGAAGAGATGAAATTGGAGGTCTTAAAAACAAATCAATCTATTATGTTGGTGTAATTGATAATACATCATTTACTTTACATAATAATGAAAGAGATGCTGAGAATTTAGAAAACAGGATTGATCTGACTGCATTTGGAGTAGGTGATCATAAGCTAGTTGCCTTACAGAAAAAGAAAAAACTTTCCGAAATTAGAGTTACAAATTCATCAAAAGATTTTACTTATAGGAAAGTATCATACGATCCAAATATATCATCTGTTCCAATCGATGTTTATTCAAACAATATTATCATTCCAAATCATGGGTTTAGTAGTGGTGAGATTGTCGTTTATGATGCATCAACAACACCTATTTCAGGTCTAACAAGTTCTTCAAGTTACTATGTCACTAAAGTTGATGATAATAGATTTAAATTATCTGATATTGGAATTGGAAACACATTAAGTACATATTATTACGATAATAACATCTATAAAGACTTAACAACTTTTGGTGTTGGAAGACAATATTTTAAATATCCAGAAATTACTGTAGAAGTAACACCATCTAAGAAGAGTATTTACGCAGTATCTCCGCAGGTTGAACCAGTTGCTAGAGGTACTATTACAAATGTATTTTTAGAAAACAAGGGTGTTGGATACGGTTGCACAAACATTATTAACTATAATAGGCAACCAAGAATAACTGCAGAACCTGGAAAACTAGCATCTGTAAAACCATTTATCGTAAATGGAGTTATAGAAGAAGTAATTATTCAAAATGTTGGTCAGAATTATTCATCAAATCCAAGTATTGAAATTTATACCGATGGAAATGGATATGGTGCAGAATTAATTCCAGTCATATCAAACGGTGTTTTATCTGATGTTATAGTAAAGAATGGTGGATATAATTATAATGATTCTACAGAGATAGAAATTGTATCTGCTGGATCTGGTGCGAAGTTCCAAGGCAAAATAACAAAATGGAATATCAATGAAGTTGAAAGAAATCTAAATTCAAATCAAATTTATGATGATGATGGTTTCATCTATCAAGATTCTACAACGACTCTTGACGATGCTGAAGAGTATGGAATTTTGCAATATGGTCATTGCTACGTTCCAAGAAAATTAAGAAGTTCTTTATATAACAAAAAAGTAGTTGATGGAAGAACTATTTTTAGTTCAGATTTAATTCTAGATAATTTGGGCAGAGAAACTGATTCGGATTACCACTCTCCAATTATAGGATGGGCATATGATGGTAATCCAATTTATGGACCATTTGGATACGCAAATCCAGATGGAACGGGTGGAATCAAGAGAATGGTAAGTGGTTATTCTAAGAGAAATACTGCAAACAGACCATCAGTAACAGATTTCCCCTTAGGGTTTTTTGTAAATGACTACGAATGGCTTGCAACAGGAGATTTGGATATTCATAATGGAAGATTTTGTGTGACACCAGAATATCCAAAAGGAATATATGCATATTTTTCAACCTTAGGAACTAATGATGCTGGATTTAAAAACTATAAATTACCAGCATTCCCATATTTTATCGGAAATACCTTTAAATCCAAAGTAATTGATTTTAACTATGATTCTACTGTAACACAGTCTGATTTTATCTATGGGGATATTAAAGAAGATTATAAAAATTATGATCTACTTAGAAATATTCAACCATATAATATTTCATCTCCATATGGAAAATATGAATACTTATTTAACCCATCAGATAACACAGATTTTATTTCTAAAATCAAAAAAGTAAGTTCTGGTACTGTTACTGATATTAATATTTTTGAAGGTGGTAGAGATTTTAAAGTTGGTGATAAGATTACTTTTGAGTATGATCCAACATTAGCAAATAGAAGACCACTAGCAAAAGTTGTTAGTATTGGTGGAACTGAAGTTTCTTCTGTTTCTATCGCATCTTCTAGCATTTATGATGTAGAAGTAATTAATACTTCCTTTGGACAAGCTCTTGGTATTTACACATCACAGCACAATCTGTCATCTGGATTAGCAAATATTCTTAATACTGAAGAGAATACTACTTATGATGTGAATTTAGAAGTCCGTCAAAAGCAACTTGTTTTAAGTGGTGACATTGGACAACCATCTCAAACTGGAATTGTTACCTATTTTGGAATTTATGGATTAAAATCTAGCAAAAATGAAATTCCAATCCTTTCAAATGATGTATTTAAAATTAAACGTGGTAATTTCTATGAAGAAATAAAGATCCTCAATATAGATTCTTTTAATTCAAGACTTAGAGTTCAAAGAGAAATTAATGGAACTATTGGGACAAGTTATTCGGCAGGAACCAAGTTAGATGAACTTCCAAGGAAATTTATTATTCAAAATAATGATTTCCAGAATACAAAAATTGGTAAGTTTAATTCTCAATTCTACTTTAATCCACAACAATCTGTTGGTGTTGGAATTGGAACTACAATTAGTGTATCTAATCCTGGGGCAGGTTCTACTCAGAGATTCATTGCAGGAAATAGAATATATCTTGCAGGAAATACCTTAGAAATTAATGACGTAATTTACTATGATTACGATAGCAATCCTATTAGAGTAGAGTCTTTTGGTGATGACTTTAATCTTGTTAAAAATAAACCATATTATGCAGTTCCATTTCAAAATGGTCTAATTGGTATTTCCAGTAGACCCGTTGGATTCGGATCTACTGGAATTGTTGGAATTGGTAGTGAAACTGAACTCTTAACATTTACTAGTTTTGGTGTAGGTGATAATCACAGTTTTAAAACTGATTATGACAATCTTACAAAATTAATTGTATCAACTTATGAGGCAACTGTAGAAACAACTACAGATCATAACTTGAGTGCAAATGATCTAATAACTTTTGAGTGTAAATCAAGTGCCGAAAAAACTATTAAAATTGCGTATAATCAGCAAAATAAAAAGTTTGGTACGGGACTGTTTGCATTTATTTCTTCTGATGTAGATACTCAGACTAATATCATCACTATTAATAATCATGGTTTAAGGACAGGGCAAAAAGTTATTCTAGAATCAGACTCTGCTCCAGGTGGTTTGGTTAATAATGGTGTGTATTATGTTCTTGTACATTCTCAGAATGAGATCAAATTGTCTATTGATGGTGAAACTACAAAAAATATATCCACCCAATCATTTGGTCGTCTGATTGTAGTAAATCCCCCGTTGACTTTAGAAAAAAATAAAACTTTAAAATTTGATTTATCGGATCCTAGTCTTTCTTATGTAAGAAGTAATATTAGATATCCAGCATTTACCCTCAAATTCTTCTATGATGAGAATTTAAGGCATGAGTTTATTTCTTCAAAACTATCAAATGCATTGAGTGTAAGAAAGTCTGGCAGGATTGGTATTGATGTTGATGCAAATGTAAAATTAGTTTGTGATGATAACTTCCCATCTAAACTATACTACAAATTAGATCCTATTAAAGATAATGTAACTCCATTTACATTTACTCAGCTACTTCTTGATTCTGATTATGAAAATTCTATTTCTATAGTAGAAAGTCCTATAAATGGTGATTATGTAATTAATACTGTTACTGATAAAACTTTTAGATATAAACTAAACCAAAAACCAGATTCTTCATCTTATGTAAAGGAAATTGACTCTCTATCATATTCTGCAATTTCAACTACTGCTTCTGGTCCAATAAATGAGGTTGATTTTGTTTCTTCTGGTTTTGGTCTTATTAAACTTCCAAGAATTAAAGAAGTTATAACTGAAAATGGAATCGATGAAATTCTTTTTGCAAGATCAACAACTATTGGTAAAGTAAAAGATATTGATATTTCCGATATTGGATTTGATTTCCCATCAGATACTACACTTAGACCAAGAGCTTTCTCACCATCAGTATTTAAAATTGACCCTCTAACTTCCGTTGAGTCAATTGAAATTGAATATCCTGGAAAAAATTATACTGTTCTTCCAGATTTAGTAATGCTTGATGGTTATACAAATAAAGTTGTAGACGATCTTGTACTGGATTATGTTGAAAACGAAGATTTTGAAGTTAAAATTATTAAAAATACTAAAAATCTTTATGACGTAGAACCAAAATTAATCCCAATTAATAATAGTAATGGATATAAAATTCTAAATCTAACATATGATAGTGGATCTAAAGATGCAACAATCACTTTGGATGTTGTTGGTTTTAGTACCTTAAGTGCTTGGCCATTCCCTGTTGGATCTCAATTTATGATTGAGGGTGTTGTAACAATAAATCCCGATACTGACGAGGGATACAACACATCTGATTATGATTATAAGGCATTGTTTACCGTAAAAACTGCAGATCCAAATATTGGAGGTCAACTTCCATCATTCACATTTAATATGAGTGATTTTGTTGTTAAAAATAATCCTGGAGTTTTTAACCTTCTATTTACTTCCGCTAGGGTAATTCCACAATCATATTTCCCAAGATTTATTGTCAATAGAACACCAAATAAATTCTTCGTTGATGAACTCATAACAAATGGTACTACTGAAGATATTGTAGTTTCTTGGGAAATCAAAAATGAAATCTTAAAAGTCTTTACAAGTACTCCAGAACTTTATAAGATTGGTGATTTTATTGTAGGCAAAACTTCAAAATCCAGTGGTACTCTAACTGAAGTTATCGGCATCACTACACTAACATATGAATTAGATGCATCTAATGCAAAGAGAAATAGATTCTATGATAAGAAAGGTTTCTTAAATGAAGAAACTCAAAGAATTCATGATAGTGATTATTATCAATACTTCTCATATTCAATCAAGTCCGAAGTAGGAATTGGGTCATGGTCTGATCCTGTAGAATCTCTAATTCATCCATCTGGAATGAAGAAGTTTAGTGATTTACAGGTAATATCTGTTTCTGATGATGATTCTGAAATGGTTGGCATTCAGACTGGAAGTGGGTTTACTGGAATTGCTGATATCGATTCTTATTATAACTTAAATTGCGTTCATGATATTGATATTGCTACAGAAAATAATATCCTTAATAAAACATCTGATGAAATTAGATTTAATTCATTAGCACTTGTTGACTATTTTGAATCTATTGGTAATAGAGTTCTAATTGTTGATGATATTAGTGATGAATTTAATAGCAATCCAAGACCAACTGCTTTCGTTACCGTAGACACATTTAGTTTAGATAAGTATAGATCTAAAAAATACATTCTATTCACCAATAACAAAAAGTTCCCAGGTGAAAGGCAGATGATCATTGTGAATGTTATTCATAATGGTACATATGGATTCTTAACTCAATATGGTCTAGTCGAAACAAATACAGTTCAAGGATATTTTGATATTGGGGTTTTTGAAAGAAATGGTCTATTATTATTCTATCCTGTTGAATTTAGATTTACTGATTATAATGTAAGTGGTCACTCTTATGCTGCTGCTGAGTCTATTGCAGGAATTTCAACTCAATATATTGGTGATATTGCAAATGTAGGAGTTCAAACAGTAACAATTCCACAAGGAACAAGTACTGCAACTAAAATTGTAGGTATCGATTCTTCATATACATCTTCAAAGGTTATTGTTACTCTTGAGGCAACTGATTTACAATACTTCCAATATGATGAATTTAATATCGTTCATGATGGAACTGAAATCTATGAAACTGAATTTTCAACATTAGCAACAGATAATTTTTCTGACCAAGATGTTTCACTTGGTATTGGAACTTATGGGTTTAGATATAATGGAAATGAAATTGAGATGACTTTAGCACCAAGTGTGGGTCTTTCTACAAATTATAAAGTATTCTCTACAGTAGTTTCTATCTCAGATACTTCTAGAGTTTCTAGTGGTACAAGTACTTATAATAATACATTAACTACAGTAGGATTTGGCAGCACTACTGTTGATTCTACTCCAAATCCAATAGAAATTGCAACACTTGAGTCTAAGTATCAAGGATTTAACGTTTATGCTAGTATTGAGGATATTGCTTATGATGTCAAGCAATTCTCTGAGATAATAGTAGTACACAATGGTACAAATGCTTATGTTTCAGAATTTGGTGTGACTGTAAATGACGAAGATTATGAAGAAACTGGTATTGGAACCTTTAGTGCTTCTGTAGATTCATCTACAAAAGAAACTACAATATCTTTCCACCCCTTAGCTTCTACAGGAACAGATAGAGAAATTGAAGTTAGACTATTAATCAATTCATTGGGTCCAGTTGATCTGGGTATTTCTACTAATAGACTTCAATATGTAAGTGGAGAATTTAGTACTCTTTATGGAGATTATACTGGAACAGAAAATGATGTTAAGAGAAGTTTTGAATTAAGACATCAGGGTGATTTAATTTTTGAAAGAACATTTGATGCTTCGGCTTTAAATACATCTGTTTCTACAGACGAAAATGTTCTAATTCTTCCTAATCATTTCTTTGTAACAGGAGAATTAGTTAAGTATACTTATGATCCAGAAGAAGATACTGCAATTGGTATTGAAACTGCCTCTGTTGCTGGAATTGGAACTACTGATAAACTTCCAACAAATCTTTATGTAATCAAAGTTAATGATAGTAAGATCAAACTTACAGATACTGCAGAAAAGGCACTGAAATTTAATTCAGAGCCATTGATTCTAGCATCTGCTGGAATTGGAACGCAGCATAAAATTACTGCTACAAATAAAGATACTAAAGGAATCTTTACTATCGATAATATGATGCAGTCACCACTAGTAAAAGTGGGAATCAAGACAACACTATCTGAGGATATTGCATTAACGGATACTTTAATCAATACAACTGGAATTACTTCATTCTTCTCACAAGATATTATTAAGATTAATGATGAGATTATGAGAATTGATACAGTTGGTGTTGGTTCTGATGAAAAAATTAGAGTTAGAAGACCTTGGATGGGTACAGAACTAGGTATCCATACTGCTGGAGATTTAGTTGAAAAACTAACTGGTAATTATACTATTGTTGGATCAACGATTAACTTTGCTGCACCACCATATGGAAAAGTACCAGTTACTCCAGATCTAAACCAGTTTGGTGTTCCATTTGTTGATCCATCAGATAGAGATTACACTGGAATTACTACAAATTCATATTTCCATGGAAGAACCTTCATGAGATCTGGAATCGAGGATGAAACTTTTGAAACTTATACTAAAAACTACATCTTTGATGATATTTCTTCCCAATTTACTGGTATTAGAACTGCATTTACTCTAACAACTGATGAAGGATCAAATGTTACTGGTGTTTCCACTGATAATGCAATTATTTTAATCAAAGATATCTTCCAACAACCGAAGAGACTAGGTGTTTCCTCAATTGTTGGTAATTATGAATTAACTGAGCCTGGTGCATATACAAATATTCTATTTGAACCTACTACACAGACACCAGGTGAAGATGTTAATAGTTCTAATGTTCCTGTTGGTGGTGTAATTGTAAATATTGGATCTACAACTGGTCTTGGATATCAACCACTAGTTGCTGCTGGTGGTACTGCAACGATCTCTGGATTTGGATCTATCACTGCCATCAGCATTGGTAATAGTGGATCTGGTTATAGACCTGGTATACAAACACATATTAATGTATTTGCCGAAACTCCATCTGATCTATCAATAATTGGTTATGCAACTGCATTGAATGGACATATTACTGGAGTTGCTATCACAAATCCAGGAACTGCATATACTAGCACAAATCCACCAAGAATAAGATTTGATTCTCCACTAAGTTATACAAATATCCCACTTATCTATGCTAACGATTCTGTTCAGGGAATTGGGACAAAAGCATCACTTGATATATTTGTAAGTAGAGATACTACGATCGGTGAATTTAAATTCAATAATAATGGTTATGCTTATGGTCAGGGTGAAATTCTAACTGTTGCAATTGGTGGAAGCATTGGTATTCCAACAGATACTAGTAAAGTATTTGACGAATTCCAGGTAACTGTTAGTGAAACTCATAGTGATGAATTTAGTGCCTGGTCACTTGGACAATTGCAACAATTAGATAGTCTAGATGATAGATTTGATGGTGTACGAAGAGTATTCCCAATTTCATTCCAAGGTGAAAGACTTTCAATTAGAGCAAGACCTGGAAGTAATATTGATGTATCTGCAACTGTTTTGGTATTCATTAACGATATTCTACAAGTTCCAAATCAATCATATACCTTTAAGGGTGGTAGTTTGCTCATCTTCTCTGAACCAATTCCTAAAGAATATACTTCTAGAATTATTTTCTATAGAGGAACAAGAGATGTTGATGTTGTTGAAGTTGATATTGTCGAACCAATTGAAGTTGGAGACACTGTTCAACTACAATCTGATTCTCCAGGTTTGACTGAAGATCATAGATCAGTAGAAGATATTCTTACATCCGATATTATTCTTACAAACCCATACAGTGGTATTGGAAGAGTAGATGATGAAAGTTTTGAAAGACCAATTATGGCATGTAAGCAAGAGGATGATGTTTTTATCAACGGTGAACCAATTGGAAAAGATAGAAATCTTTATGAACCATATATTTCACCAGTTACTAATTTAATCCAACCTCTTGGAATTAATACAACAATTGCTTGGGTTGAAAATGTTACTACATTCTTTGATAATAGAAATGAAAATCTAGCTGGTGTTAAACTAGGTCAAGTTGAATTTATTTCTCAAGACTATCAAGAATCTGGTTTAGGAACTGTAACTGTTTCTGCTGGTGGGTCAATTACTTCAGTTTCTATTACAAATGCAGGTGCTGGATATACATTTAATCCAGAAATTTCTATTGGCACACCTGGTGCTGGTGGAACTACTGCAATTGCAACTTGTGTTGTTACTAATGGTTCTATCACATCAATTAATGTCACTGATGGTGGAAGTGGATATATTTCTACACAAAAACCATATGTACTAATTGAACCACCATTAGCAAAAACTGAACTTGTTAAGCAAGTTACTTATGATGGAGATTTTGGATCTATCATTTCTATTGCAAACACTTCAGTCGTTGGTATTGCGACAACTGCATTGAAATTGGGACTATATGTTCCACATTATTCACCTTTAAGAAATGATGCTATTAATAATAGTGGATTCGTAACTACAGGTGTTAGTGGCATTTTAACAGATTATTACTTCACAACTTCAGAGGTAACTGTCGGTAAAGGTGTAACATCACTCTATAATGATGGAAGTGTTCTTGGAATTGTAACTCAAAGGGGAGGAAATGTCTTCCAGGCATATGATATTAATAGAACAACAGCTGCTGTACCTGGAGTAGGAACAACTGATATTTTAGAAGTTACTACTCTCATTAAAGATGTATTTGAAATGGCAGCCAATACTGAAATCTTTAGTTCAACTGAAGCAACTTTTGATTCTGATTCAACTCCAACTTTTGATGGAGATGGTACTGTAAATTCAAGAGACTTTGGTTTCTTTGGTAACTTCTCTTGGGGAAGACTTGATTGGGATCCAAATAAGAGTAGAAAGCAACCAAGATCTTTTGAGGCATATCCTCAAGATGGTTATGCAGGTCTTTCTACATCAGCAATTGTTAAGAGAGTATTCCATCTAAGATCTAAGTTATATACTCAGTATTCTGAGTGATCTTATAAATAAGTCATAAAGCTCGTCTATTATAATGGCACTACAAGGGATATCAACTGGAACTATACCAAATGATGGCACTGGAGATTCACTTCTTGCTGGTGCCATTAAAGTTAATGAAAATTTCCTAGAGGTTTATAATGCATTAGGTGATGGAACAACATTATTATCAGGAAATCCAAATTTAACTGTAGGTATTATTACTTCTACTGGATTGGATATTAATGGTAATGGAGATATTAGTGGAAATTTAGATGTTGGTGGTGATTTAACTGTCACTGGAGTTCTTACTTATGAAGATGTAACTAATGTCGATTCAATTGGTGTTGTTACTGCCAGAGATGGTGTTGTAGTTTTAGGATCTGGTATTACTGTAACGGGTGTTTCAACATTTTATGATGCCACATTCTTAGATTCACGTCTTCAAGTTGCAGGATTATCTACATTTAGTAATAATGTTGATATTAATGCATCTGTTGATATTTCTACAGATCTAACAGTAGACGGATTATCTGATCTTGATGATGTAAATGTTTCAGCAGCATTGACTGTTACTGGTGCAGTTGACTTCAATGGAGCTTTGGATGTTGATGGTGCTACAACTTTAGATACGACTACAATTGATGAACTCCTTACTGTTAATGCAAATATAGATGCAAACGGTGATTTGGATGTTGATGGACACACAGAATTAGATTTTGTTAATGTGTCAGCTGGTGCAACAATTGCTGGAGCACTTGATGTTAATGGTGGAGCAGACCTTAGTGGTGGTGAAATTAATCTTTCATCTGCAACAGTTGCAGACTTAACAGATAATCGTGTTGTTATTGCTGGTAGTGCAGGATCACTTGAAGATGATGCCAATTTAACATTTAATGGATCAACTCTTTCTGTTGGGGTAGATTTAGATGTTGATGGGCACACTGAAGTAGATAATCTACAAGCAGTTGGTGTTGTTACTGTTACTGGTAGTGCGACCATTGATAATGTAAGAATTGATACTAATACCGTTGATACTACATCAGGCAACCTTATACTCGATTCTACTGGTGGCATAGTCGATATTAATGATGCAGTTGATATTAGTGGAGATGTTGACATTGAAGACACTACACAGTCAACAAGTCCGACCAATGGTGCTTTAAAGGTTGCTGGTGGTGTTGGTATTGTGAAGAATCTTTGGGTTGGTCAAAATCTTGATGTTGATGGTACAACAGAACTTGATAGTGTAGGAGTTACTGGTAATGCAACTATTACATCTGGTGATGTAGTTATTGCAACAGCAGGTAACGGTATTGATTTTTCTGCAACTTCAGACGGTACTGGAACTGCAACTTCTGAACTTCTTGATAATTACGAAGAGGGAACATTCACTCCCACAATTACGCAAGGAATTACTAGCCCAACATATTCTGCACAGAATGGTTATTATACAAGAATTGGTGATTTGATGTTTGCTCACATCATTTTAACCGTTAGTGGTGGAACCGCAAATGGAAGTGGTGTGATTGTTGGTGGCCTTCCATATACTTCAAAAACTGGAGGTGCAATTGCAAACGTAGCATTCACTGGTGCAGTTGGAATTGCAACAGGCATCAATGCTGGATCATTTGGTCTTGTTCCTAGTGCTACTACGACTATTGAGATGCGTTACCAAGGAGATCAGTCTCAAATTGCTATTACTGGAACAGAATTGGGTAATGCAGTTACCATTAATGTTTCCACGGTTCACAGAGTTTCTTAACTCATTTAATATCCTAATAAATAGATAAAAAAAGTCATGTCTGCAATTGTAACGGATCAACTTAGAATATTAAATGCTAGAAATTTCGTAAATGAAATTACTTCTAGTAGCAATTCTTACTATAGTTTTGTCGGTTTAACAAATTCAGAAGACTATAGTTCAACTTGGGATGAATCACCACCATCACCTAAAGATAGTTTTTCTGAGGAGATGCACAACTGGGATACTGTAGTTGGACTAAAAAAGATTTCTACAGATGACGTTAGATTTGCAATTAAAAAGAATACGTGGTCATCTGGTCTAACATATGATATGTATAGACATGATATTAATAGAGATAGTGTTTCACAACCATCTCTAGCAACATCATTATACTCTTCAAATTATTATATTGTTAATAGAGACTTTAGAGTTTATATTTGCCTACAAAACGGTACTGATCCAGAAAACCCCAATGGAAGACCATCTCTGGATGAACCTAGATTCATTGATCTAGAACCAAGAAGTGCTGGAACAAGTGGTGACGGATATATTTGGAAATATCTATTTACTATTAATCCAAACGATATTGTAAAGTTTGACACTTTAAATTACATTACTGTTCCTACTGACTGGGAGACTGAGGAGTCTTATCAATCTGTTAGGTTAAATGCAAAAAATAGTGGTCAATTGAAAATTGCAAATATAGTTGCAAGGGGTGTGGCTGTTGGACCACCAAACCAAGTGTACACTTGTGACATTATTGGTGATGGAACTGGAGGAAAAGCAACTATTGTTGTTGATAACCAATCAAAAGTAGATTCCGTAGTTATTTCAAATGGTGGTTCTGGATATACTTATGGATATATTGATATAACAACTGGAAACTTCCCTCAGGATTATACTACAGTTCCACAATTTAAAGTTATAATTCCACCAAAAGATGGCCACGGTTATAACATTTATAGAGAGTTGGGTTGTACTAAAGTATTAGTATATTCTCAAATTAAAACAGATGCAACAAATCCAGATTTCATTGTTGGGAACAAAATTTCAAGAATAGGAATTATTGGAAATCCTTTGGCATTTGATTCCAATGAATTATTACAGACAAATCAAGTGAGTGCTTTATATGCACTTAAACTAACTGGTGTCAATACTCCCAATGATTATAAGAATGCAATTTTTTCACCTAATGCAACTATTACGCAAACAGTATCAACAGGCACTACTGCGATAGGAAGGGTTGTTTCATATAATAAAAATACTGGAGTTCTAAAGTATTGGCAGGATAGAACTTTATTTGGATTTAACTATGATTTGGAACAAGATATTGAAGGAACTTATGGTAACAAACTTATAGAGTTTACTTCAGATATTGGATCTGGTGGATCATTAAATATTACTGGTTCAAACCAAACGTTAAAAATTGATAATACTTTTGACGGTGATGTATTAGAGATAAATAATCTAAACTACTATCTTGGACAAACGTTCAATGATGGTGTATCTGAACCAGAAGTTCAAAAGTACTCTGGAGATTTAGTTTATGTTGATAACAGACCTTCAATCACTAGGTCTCAGAATCAAAGAGAAGACATCAAAATTGTATTGCAGTTCTAAGAATTATGCCACAGATAACTAATCTCAATACTTTCCCATATTTTGACGATTTTGATCGTTCAAAATCTTTTTACAAAGTATTATTCAAGCCAGGTCAACCAGTCCAGGCTAGAGAATTAACTACAATACAATCTATTCTTCAAAATCAAATTGAAGAATTTGGCAATCATACTTTTAAAGAAGGTTCGGTTGTAATTCCTGGAACACTCAAGGTTATTGACCAGGCATATAATTTACAACTTGAAGAAAATTATAATGGAATAGATGTCTCTCAATATTTAAATTCTCTTGTCGGTAAAATTATTGTAGGACAAGATACTGGCATTAGAGCTAAAGTAGAAGTAGTAAGTGGTTATAATATTTTCGTAAATGTAGTATCATCAGGAAATGATAATCAGACTAAACTTTTCAATGCTGGTGAAGATTTAGCAATTGAAGAAGCATTAAACTTAACTGATGCACAAATCACTACATTTAATGCGGGTGATACTATTGCTACTGTAAGGCAAAATAGTAATGGGTGTCTTGCAAAATTATCAGAAGGTGTCTTCTATTTAAGAGGATTTTTTGTAAATGTAAGTGATCAAACTCTAGTTATAAGTACAGAAGATTCAAATCCCACATTTAATCTGGGATTCCAAGTTACAGAAACATTTGTAGATGCATATGATGATGTTTCTCTATATGATAACTCTCAGGGATTTGTAAACTATGCAGCTACTGGAGCTGATAGATTAAAAATTGAGGCATCTTTGATTCATGTAGAAACTGGTGAGGAAACTCCACAAGACTTTGTAGAGTTAGCAAAGATTAAAAATGGCATTATAGAATCTTCAAAGATTGATAATCCAGAATATAATGTTCTTGCAGATGAATTTGCAAGAAGAACTTTTGACGAAAGTGGTGATTATTATGTTAAACCATTTTCATTAGAACTAAAAAATTCCTTAAATGATTATAAGGGGAATAATGGTGTTTATGAAAGTAATGAACTAACATCATCTGGCAATTCTCCAAGTGATGATTTAGGTGTATATAAGTTATCATCTGGTAAGGCATATGTTAGAGGATACGAAGTAGATATTCCTTCCAATCTGTTTATAGATTTTAAAAAACCAAGAGAGACAAAAGAGTTTAAATCCCAAGCAATCAGTTATTTAACTGGATCAACTTTGTCACTTAATCGTGTTTATGGAGCACCAAAGATTGGTTTTTCAACTTCATATACCGTTTCACTTAGAGATGAGAGAGTAGGAGCATCATCTACAGTTGCATCAGGTAAAGAGATCGGACTGGCACGTGTATATGATTTTGCTCTTGAAAGTGGATCTTATGACGTATCAAATTCAAATTTAAACACTTGGGATCTATCACTATTTGATGTTCAACCTTTTACTGATATTATTGTTAATGAGAATATTGAATCTGTACAGACTCCAACATTTATTAAAGGAAAATCAAGTGGTGCTGTTGGATTCTTAAGATATGATGTTTCCAATTCTGGCATTTTGACAGCATATAACGTCAGAGGAAACTTTATCAAGGGTGAGGAGCTTGTCTTTGATGGCAATGATAGTGATAGAATTGCAACATCTGTGACAAGTTATGGCATTTCCAATGTCAAATCTATTTTTGGGGAAATTGGTGTTACAACTTTCTCTGGAGATGTTAAGCAATCAACTATTTTAGAACTTGGTCCTTGCACTATTGATTCATTTGGTTTTGTAACTCAAGCAGATCGTGATTTTACTAAAAACTTTAAAGTAGGTGATCTTGTTAGATATAATCAAGCATCACAATCACTACCCAATATTTCTAGAGTTGTTTCTGTAGCTTCAACTTCTATTGGATTAGAAGCAGTTCAGCCAGTTAGTGGTATTTGTGTTGGTGCATTACCATCCAGTCAAATTGACTTGATTGATGTAAATAAAGTATCTACAGTACTTCAAGCATCTGAAGATAATACTTTATATACACCACTACCAAAAACAAACATTTCTGATGTAAAACTGTTAGATTCTAGCATTACCATTAGAAGATCATTTAATACAACAATTACTAGTGATCCAACAGGAGGAAGAATTACAATCTTACCTCAAGATTTAAATACTGGTGAAACTTTCTTACCCTTTGATGAAGAAAGATATATCGTAACAAACAAAGATGGTGGCACCGAAATATTAACATCCGATAAGTTTACTATTACTAGTGGTGGTAGAGAACTTATTATTAAAGGTCTTTCAACAACTGGAAGTGCTACTTTAGTTGCAACACTCAAAAAAGCATCAATCAAGTCTATAACTAAGACTAAAAATAAAGTTAAGACTGTTATTGTAAACAAGTCAAATCTTGAAGGGTCTGGTATTGGTGCAACAACATTAAATGATGGATTATCTTATGGAAATTATCCATATGGAACTAGAATTCAAGATGATGACATTTGTCTATTAGATCCCGATGTAACAAAATTATATGCCGTATATGAGTCATCTACAATTGGTGATCCTTCTCTTCCAAGACTAGTTGTATCAAATATCAGTAGCTTAAATTCTAGTGTTAATGATGCTTTAGATGGTGAAGAAATTTTTGGTGAAACTAGCAATGCAATTGGCATCTTAGTTACAAAAGTATCTTCAACAGTGGCAGAAATTGTTCCACTTAATGATAAAAAATTCGTATCTGGAGAAACCTTAACATTTAAAGAATCTGGAATTACTGCAACTGCAGATTCACTTACTGAGGGAGATAATAATATTATTGGTAGATATACATTAAACAAAGGTTTACGCAATACAATTTATGATTATTCTAGAATTTCTAGAAAACCAAATACAGAATCTCCAACAAAACGTATTCTAGTTGTCTACGAACAAGCATCTATTGATTCAACAGATACTGGAAGTTTGTTAGATGTAAGTTCTTATCAAAAGTTTGATTATAATGATATTTCTTCTACAAATGGTTATAGACATTCAGATCTGATTGATATTAGACCAAGAGTAAAACCTTATGCTGTAGCAGAAGGATCTAGATCTCCATTTGAATTCCTAGGAAGAAGTTTTGAGACGACTCAAAATAATAATATTGATATTTTAGCAAGTGATGAAGATATAAAATTAGATTATTCAATCTATCTACCAAGAATTGATAGAATTTACTTAACCAAGCAGAAAACCGTTCAAATTTTAAATGGCGTTTCCGCAGAAAATCCAGAACCACCACTACCAATAAATGATGCTTTAGAAATTGGTGTAGTCAGTTTACCTGCATACTTAAGATCCACTTCTGATGCAAAAATCAATCTAATATCTCACAAGAGATATCAGATGAGAGATATCTCCAAGTTGGAACAGAGAATCAAGAACCTTGAGTATTATAG